>ENA-OQCN01001043-OQCN01001043.1-human-gut-metagenome-genome-assembly--contig:-NODE-1043-length-14215-cov-1.511357_pt1 | contig 14215 bp, 23 predicted proteins | sample MGYA00242497_ERZ504576 | MGnify/ENA primary metagenome ERZ504576 (study PRJEB26092, sample SAMD00036296) | human gut metagenome | host: Homo sapiens | study: EMG produced TPA metagenomics assembly of...
TCCGGAGAGAAACCGGTATATCAGGAAAATGATATTAATGACGGGAATTCAGTATCTTGTGGAACTGGCAGAACGCCTCAAGCTGCCGTTGGTGTTGTGTCTGGCACTGGGGAGTAACCAGGGAGATCATATGGGATATACCCCCCTTGATCTCACTTTACAGAGACTGGATACGGTTCCGGGAATTGTCTGCGTTACTGCAGCGGGAAATGAAGCAGGAAAGGCACATCATTATTTGGGTGAGGTTACAGGATATACCCAGCCCGCATCTGTGGAAATTCTGGTTCCCGAGGGCTGTCCTGGATTCTTTGCAGAACTGTGGGGCTTTCCACCGGAACTGTTCTCGGTAGGCTTTCGCTCTCCTTCCGGGGAGATAATTCCGCGGATACCGGCAAGGCTTGGACAGATGCAGAATATTCCGTTTTTTCTTGATCGTACCCACATTGAACTATATTATGAAGTAATACAGAGTACTTCCGGCAGTCAGCTTATTTTTCTTCGTTTTGTTATGCCCACACCGGGAATCTGGACGATACAGGTCTATGCATCCGGTAATACCAGAAGTGAATTCCATCTGTGGCTTCCCATAAGTGGATTTGTGTCTTCGAATATCAGCTTTCTTATGCCGGATCCTTATACAACCATCACAGCACCGGGAAATTCCCCATATGTGATTACTGCAGGGGCTTACGATGCTTACAGCAAAAGTATCTATCTCAATTCCGGTCGTGGCTATACAAGAAATCAACAGGTTAAGCCGGACCTTTGTGCCCCGGGGGTGAAGGTGTCCGGACCGGGAATCAGGGACAGTTATGTACAGCGGGACGGAACGAGTGTTGCTGCTGCCCTGACAGCGGGAAGCTGTGCTCTTTTGATGGAATGGGGACAGAAATTGCCGGTTTCCCGCTATCTGTCAACCTATGAGATGAAGAATCTTCTGATTCGCGGAGCAATCAGGAATCCGGATCTTTTTTTATCCCAACCGGGAATGGGGATATGGAACACTGGACATTTATCAGGTGTTTCGTGCGATTTCCACAACTTAAAAACTTTTTGGTGAATCCGTAACCATCTGTATGTCCATTCCATAAGATGAAGTGTAATCAATCCTAAACGGAGGAATACTTCAATGAGTGATATCACTGCTACAAACTGCGGATGCGAACGGGACTGTGGATGTAACAATGGATGTAACGGCGGATGCAACAATGGATGCAATGGAAACGGACTGTTTAATTTCTGGGGCGGAAACGGAAACTGTAGCTGCATTCTCTGGATCTTGATCCTTCTGGCTTGCTGCGGAAACAATGATGGCTGTGGCTGCGGAAATAATGACAACAACTGCTGCCTGATTCTGCTGATCCTTCTGTGCTGCGGCGGATGCGGAAACGGCTGCTTCTAAGCGTGTCTGAAAAAGGCTTTTCGTGAGCTGTGAGTCCCACTTTGTGGGAAATTTTATCCGAATGAGGGTAAAATATACCGCAAAGTGGGGCTTGCAGATTGCGGAAATGATTTTTCAGACACGCTCTAGTACATCGTTTCGTTAATAACTGTATTATTTCCCTGCGCCTGCGGTGTCTGTTCCCTGCTGCAGGCGTATATCTACATAATAGTGTGATGTGAATTAAGTCAAAGGATGACACGTGACAGTTATTGCTGGGAGTCCGGGGAAAAGAGATCGGAAATCCTGGTATGCAATGTACTAAAAGGCAGGTACGTTCAATGGTTACGCACCTGCCTTTTGACAATATAGAATAGTTATATCAGCATGTCGCATGCATGATTATATGTGTTTGATTGTATAGCTTCCATAACCACTCTCGCAGATCGAACTCTCAAAGAAGTAGGCAGCAGCACGGATCAGATATCCGGTATCTTCACTTCCTGCGGTTTCATAAGGCGAATGCATGGCCAGCTGTGGAAGGCCGATATCTACGGTATTTAACGCTACCTGTGTGTTGGAGATATTACCAAGGGTAGAGCCACCTGCCATATCAGAACGGTTTAAAAAAGGTCTGATATGTACATCTGCCCGTTTGCAGATTTCCTGGAAGATACCTGCGGCCATGCCGTCTGTAGTATATTTCTGATTGGCACTGTATTTGATCACAATACCTCCATTCATATACGGACGGTTGGTCGGACACGCCTTATCTGTATAGTTTGGATGTACGGCATGAGCATTATCTGCGGAGATCATAAAGCTGTTTGCCAGATATCTTCGGTAAGTGGACTGGTTTTTCCCATTGCTTCACAGATGCGGATCAACGTATCGCGAAGCAATGTAGAAGCAGCCCCCTGCTTGCTGGAACTTCCCACTTCTTCATTGTCAAAGACACAGTGAAGCGGAATACTTTCTCCGTCCTGTGCCTGTAAGAAACCTTCCAGTGACGAGAATGCACACTGCAGATCGTCCAGACGACCGCAGGAAATATATTCTCCCGAAGCACCCCATACAGTACCGGGAGTCCGGCTGTATACATAAAGATCGTGTGCCAGAATATCTTTCCGGGCAACACCGGCAAGTGCTGCCATTTGTTCCATAAAGGTTCCTTTTGCGTTTTCATCTCCATACAGAGGAAGGAGCTCTTTCTGCGGATTAAACGGAACGCCGTTGTTGGCATCACGGTTCATGTGGATCGCGAGGCTTGGAATCATCACCAGGTCCTTTTTAACATCCACCAGTTTTGTGACAATCTGCTCTCCGTCTTTCACTACCAGGCGGCCAGCTACGGACAGCGGACGGTCAAACCACGGAGCGCAGAGCATACCGCCATATTTCTCTACGTTCAGTTTTACATAATGTCCTTCTGCCTCTATCTCCGGGTTCTCTTTAATCTTGAACATCGGGGAATCGCTGTGGCTTGCCATGATCTGAAAGCCTTTCCACTCCTTTGCCGGGATACGGAAGGCAATGATGGATGAGCCGTTGCGGATCACATAGTATTTTCCACCTGCCTGCAAGTTCCAGTCAGATCCCTCAAGAAGTGGCTGGTAGCCTTCTGCCTTCAGTCTGCATCGCATCGCTTCAATCGCATGAAATGCAGTCGGACTGTTTTCAATGAAAGAAAATAATTTTTCTGTTGTCATATTATGCATTTTTTTTACCTGTACTTGCATGAATTCCACGGTTTTCATCTCCGGCTTCATTGACACCGAATTCGTAGTCGTTGCCCGGCAGAATGATGTTCAGCAGAATACCTGCGATTGCTGCGATAGCAAGTGCTGTCAGGGTAATTGGAGTGCTTGCGATGGTAAAAGTGATACCATTGCTGAATCCAAGACCGCAGACAAAGATGACACCTGCGATGATCAGGTTTCTTGATTTGGTCAGGTCTACTTTGTTTTCCACCACGTTACGCACACCGATTGCAGAAATCATACCATACAGCATAAAGCTGACACCACCGATGATTGAAGATGGCATGGTACTGATGATGGCGGATACTTTCGGGATAAAGCTGATGATGATCGCAAAGCATGCAGCGATACGGATAACCAGCGGATCATGTACACGCTCAGTTCCAGAACGCCGGTATTTTCTCCGTAGGTGGTATTGGCCGGTCCGCCAAGAAGGCCTGCCAGAGCTGTAGCAAGACCATCTCCAAGCAGTGTTCTGTGAAGTCCGGGTTCTGCCAGAAGTTTTTTCCAACCGTCGCAGAGATGGCAGACATATCACCTACGTGTTCCATCATAGTTGCGATAGCGATCGGAGCCATAACCAGGATGGCAGTCACGTCAAATTTTGCGAACTGCATCGGCGGAAGACCTATCCAGTTTGCAGTACTTACAGAAGAAAGTTCAGGATGGCAGAGCGTCCGGTTGGTAATTCCCATCGCGTTCATGATCAGTGCAACCACGTATGAGATCACAACCCCCATCAGTATCGGGATAATTTTAAACATACCTTTTCCCCAGATGTTAAAGATGATAATTACGGCCAGAGCAACAAGTGCGAGAAACCAGTTGGTGGAAGCATTGTTGATCGCAGAACCGGCAAGAGTCAGTCCGATACAGATGATGACCGGTCCGGTTACTACCGGAGGAAGGAACCTCATCACACGTTTTACGCCCACCAGACGAATGATCAGAGCAAGCACCAGATACATCAAACCGGCTACAACCACACCACCGCAGGCGTACGCAGCTTTGTCATTAACACTCATGGTTGCATACATACCGGTGTTCAGGTTGGCTACTGTTGAAAATCCCCCAAGGAAAGCAAAGGAAGATCCAAGAAATGCAGGAACCTGGAACCTGGAGCACACATGGAATAACAGAGTGCCGAAACCTGCACAGAACAGAGTTACGGCGACGGTCAGTCCGTGTGTCGGACCTTCACCACAGGCATCTGTAAAATAGCTGTTTACCAGAATCGGCACCAGAATGGTTGCACCGAACATGGCAAACATATGCTGCAGACCAAGGATCAACATTTTGGGGATTCCGAGTTGTTTGGCATCGCGAATCACATCATTTGTTTGATTTGTCATAACGTCTCCTTTTTCTTATTGTATTATTTTTTGCCTGTTCTATTATAGGGGTATTTCTGGTGGATTGCAAGGGAATTCCTTTCGGTTTTCGCTCCAGACATTCGATATCCAGTTCGTAGAGTGCGTTTCCGTTAATAACAAGTTTCTGCGTCTTTTTTTTTCGATTTTCCATACCGGATACTTCCTTTCAAAAGTCACATTCCTGCTTATATCTTATGCAGCCGGCTTCTCTTTTTCCGATGTGAAGCATAAGATAGTAGAAAAAACGGGGGAAATTATATGAATGAAGACCATATAGCTCCGATGACACCTCTGGATCAGATGCTGGCTCAGGATTCTTTACAGATGCTGAAAGCCGCCGTCCCTTATTTTCCGGCAGATGCACAGCGGGTTTTTGCTTTGTATGCAAAATGATGGAACTTCCCATACAATTGCAATGTTTTCCGGAGGTCCTGCAGAACTGATGATGATGTCCGAAGAGTTCGGAACTTCGCAGCCACTGGATATTCTGCAGCAGCTTCGAACGTATGCAGGTGAAAGCCAGAAAGAAATGATTGATCAGATCTTATTTGCTTTTCACGCACTGGAGATTTTGCAGATGCCTCAGGAACCTGCAGATCCGCTTGGATAAGGAGGTAAAAGTTTTATGACTCAGGAATGGATGAAGGATTCGACACTGGAAGGAATTGATCCGGCCAAGATGGCACTGTTACAGTCTCTGATACAACAGGGAAGTAAAAAAAATCAGAACGAAATGCTTGCATTTTTAATGTCCGCAGCAGCCAATTCAAAGAAAAACGGACTGCAGTTCAGCCCCGGAGAGATGGATATGATTACAAAGGTGTTAAAAAAAGGAAAATCATCAACAGGAAATTGCAAAAATGGATCGGATCTTGTCGATGATGAAAATGCTTCGGAGGGGATAAAACGATAAAATTATCGGAAGATTCAAAAAGAAGAGATATCTGTAATTACTCCACAAATATCTCTTCTTTATATTTTATAATTTTCAGTTGTTGTATTCTATTCCTGCATGGAAAGAACACTGCGGTTCTGCCACAGATATGTGATCAGAGAAATCACGGTCAGGATTAAAGAAGCATAGATCAGAATCTGCTCCACAATCACAAAACCACCACCCAGGTTTGCAATCAGCATGATGATCATAAACATCTGGCAGACAGTTTTACATTTGCCCCAGTAATTAGCTGCGATAACTACGCCATTATCGGAAGCGATCAGTCGGAAACCACTGATAACAAATTCGCGTCCGATGATGATGATAACGATCCAGCTCGGAATCCGGGACATATCAACCAGGCAGATCATGCAGAACAAACCAGCAGTTTGTCTGCCAGTGGATCCATGAACTTTCCAAAATTAGTTACCAGATTATCCCGTCGCGCCAGATAGCCATCCAGCATATCAGTCAGATTGCTATAACAAAGATAGCAAGTGCCATCCATTTGGACCAGGTGCTAAAATTTCCAAGAAGAAATACTACAAAAAACGGAATCAAAATAATACGAAGCATCGTAAGTTTATTCGGTGTATTCATCTGCAATCTCTCCTATCAAATCATATTCTAGGGATCCTGTTACGTGTGCTTTTACAAAATCACCAGACATCAGAAGTTCTCCGGTATTGATAAACATATAACCATCAATGCCCGGTGCATCTGCGTACGTACGTCCCACATAAGCATTTTCATCTGCTACTTTTCCCTCTATCATCACCAGATAGTCTTTTCCCACACAGCTTTCTCCTCGTTCCAGAGAAATTTCCTGCTGCAGTTCCATAAGTTCTGCCTGGCGATCCTGTTTGACTTCTTCCGGAATCTGGTCCTCCATAGTTGCTGCCGGTGTATCTTCTTCCGGAGAATACGTAAATACACCAAGACGGTCAAATTCCATCTGATCCACAAATTCCATCAGTTCCTCATGATCTTCCTGAGTTTCTCCCGGAAAACCGGTAATCAGTGTGGTTCGAAGGACAATATCCGGGATCTCTCTGCGAAGAGTAGAAACCATGTCGATCAGCTGCTGTTTTGAAGTACGTCTTCCCATTCGTTTCAGGATTTTATCACTGGCGTGCTGGATTGGCAGATCCAGATAATGACAGATTTTTTTCTCATCACGAATCGTCTCGATCAGCTCTGGATAGATTTCTTCCGGATAACAGTACAGAACACGGATCCAGACAATTCCGGGAATCTTACAGAGCTCTTTTAATAACAGGTGCAGTGATTTCTTACCATAAAGATCTGTTCCGTAGATGGTGGTTTCCTGGGCTACCAGAATCAGTTCTCTGACGCCCTGTTCTTCCAGCTGTTTTGCCTGCTCAATCAGAGTTTCCATGGGAACGCTGCGATAGTTTCCTCTGATTTTCGGAATGATACAGTAAGTACAGTGTTTGTTACATCCTTCGGCTATCTTCAGATACTCATAAAAACCGCCGGTTGTGATCATACGCTTGCCGGGCATCTGCGGTATGCCTCCAGTGGTGTAATACATGACTTACTTTTCCTTTCAGGGCTTCATCAACGGCATCTAAAAGAGCTGCCTGACTGTTAGTGCCTAGAACGGCATCTACTTCCGGGATCTCTTTTGTGATCTCTTCTTTGTAACGCTGAGCAAGACAGCCGGTCACAATCAATGCTTTCAGATTGCCTTTGGTTTTATAGTCAGCCATCTCAAGAATCGCCTGAATACTTTCTTCTTTTGCATCATGGATGAAACAACAGGTATTGACGACAATCACATCTGCCTGCGATTCATCATCGGTCACTTCGATCCATGGCTTACCAGCGCCCCCAGCATCTCTTCTGAATCAACCAGATTCTTGTCACATCCGAGAGACATGAAAAATATATACATAGATTAATAAATCCTTTCCATTGGTTAAAAAAGAGATGCCAGCACGCTCATGCAGCATCCCCTCTTATTGACCTGATTATTCTTCTGCGTTTTTGTCTTCCGCTTCCAGTTCTTTTTCAAGAGCTGCTTCTGCCTCAGCTTCTTCTACATCTTCAGTGTCCGGGATGATAGTTACTTTTCCTTTATAAACCTCATCTACGGCGATAGAAAGTGGCTTATTCAGCGAATAATTTACCATCGGTTCCGCACCTGCGATCAGCTGTCTAGCACGTTTGCTGGTAGCAAGAACGATGGAATATCTGCTGTTGCATACAGGAGTATCGCTCTCCTCAACGTCTTTGTTACTGCCTGGATTAATTCTGTATAAGATGGATGTATCATAATTTATTCTCCTTTCATTTCTTTGAGTTCTTTTTGTATATCAGCAACCAGATCAAGATTCTCAGAGACCTTCAGGTGCTCGCTCTGAATCAGCTGGTGAACTTCCTTTACACAAGTATCCAGATCATCGTTGATGACCAGATACTGATAATGATCCATGATCTCGGATTCTTCCGCAGCACGGCGCATACGGTCGTTGATCACGTCCATGGTTTCTGTTCCACGATCTATCAGACGGTGTTTGAGCTCTTCCGCAGATGGCGGGGTTACGAATAATAACAGAGCCTGTGGATTCTTCTCTTTTACTTTCAAGGCACCCTGCACTTCAATTTCCAGAATGACATCTTTACCGGCAGCCAGCTGTTCTTCTACATAAGCTTTCGGTGTGCCGTAATAATTATCTACATATTGTGCATATTCATACAGCGCATCCTGACGGATCAGTTCTTCAAACTCTTCTTTTGTCTTAAAAAAAATATTCCCGTCCGTTTTCTTCTCCCGGCCGCGGATTCCTTGTAGTCGCCGAGATGGACAGTGCATAACATTCATAGTTCTTCATCAGTTCTTTGACTACTGTTCCTTTTCCGGCACCTGAGAAACCGGAAATAATTACCAGACTTCCTTTTTTACTCATCCAGATCACCTTTTTCTTCTATAATTTTTTCTGCATGAAGACGCTTTCCGATAGTATCCGGCTGTAATGCCGACAACACCAGAAATCCTTCCTGGGTGACAAGTACTGCTTTTGTTCGCCGTCCCTGGGTAGCGTCGATCACTATCTTCTCTTCTTTTCCTTGCTGCACCATTCGTTTGACCGGAGCAGCATCCGGACTGACTACGGCAACTATTTTGTCACGGTTGACTATATTACCGAATCCGATATTAATAAAACCGGCCATTGCGTGCCCTCATTCTGCGGATTATTCAATATTCTGAATCTGCTCCCGCACTTTCTCAATCTCTGTTTTCAGGTCAATTGCCAGATTGGATGTTTCCAGATCATTTGCTTTGGACAGTATGGTATTCGCCTCCCGGTTCATCTCCTGTGCAATAAAATCCAGTTTTCGGCCAATGCCTTCACCATCGGCGAGTACTTCCTTCATATGACGGATGTGACTTTTCAGACGAACTGTTTCTTCATCTGTGCAGATCTTGTCTGCATAGATGATAACCTCTGACGCGATTCGGCTTTCTTCAATCTGTGTATCGCTTAACAGTTCTTTCATCTTATCTTCCAGTTTCTGCCGGTACTCCTGGAGAATCTGCGGTGAACGCTCCTCCACCATTCCAACTTTTTCAAACATCTGATCAAGTTTCTGCAAAAGATCAGTCCGGAGGTTCTCCCCTTCCGTCTTCCGTGTCTCAACAAACTGTTCACAGGCTTTCCGGAGTACCTGTTCCAGAAGTCCCCATAATTCTTTTTCATCCGAATCCACTTCTTCCATTGTAAATACATCCTGGAACCTGCCAAGCTCCGCTGCGGTGATGTCGTTACAGATACCAAAGGTATCTGCCATCTTCTTAAAATATGCCATATACTGGCTAGCTACGTCCTGATTATACTGCAAAATCATGTGAGACTGTGTAAAATCCTCGTAACTGATAAAGATATCGACCTTTCCTCTCAGCATGTACTCTTTTAACAGTGTACGGATCGCACTGTCAAAAAAGCTGAGCTTTTTCGGCATCTTGATGTTAAAATCCAGATACCGATGATTTACAGATTTGATTTCGACCGTAAATTTATTGCTGCTCGTCCTGTGCCTCGGCTCTTCCAAATCCTGTCATGCTTTTAATCATAATAGTTTTCTCACCTTAAATAATTTCTTAATTATTGCTTAATATGCATATGTTTTATTATAAGTCATTACAAAACCCTAGTCAAATCCTTTTTTTCTGTTATAATAAAAATATTCAAAGAAGGAGTGTGTTTTTATGGCTTTTGACGGAATCACAATTGCAAATATTGTAACAGAATTAAATCAGACCATCACCGGCGGTAAGATCAACAAGATCGCCCAGCCGGAAATGATGAGTTGATCATAACCATTAAAAATCAGCGGAAACAGTACCGTCTGTTTTTATCAGCCAGTGCTTCTCTCCCGCTGATTTATCTGACGGAAACTAATAAACCAAGTCCACTGACGGCACCCAACTTCTGTATGCTGTTAAGAAAACATATAGGGAGTGGCAAGATCATCGCGATTGAACAGCCGGGTATGGAGCGGATCATCCGTTTTACTATTGAACATCTGAATGAACTCGGTGATCTGTGTACCAAATATCTGATTGTGGAGATCATGGGAAAACACAGCAACATTATCTTCTGTAATGAAGAGGATCAGATCATCGACAGTATCAAACATGTGTCAGCTCATATGAGTTCTGTGAGAGAAGTCCTTCCCGGGCGTCCGTATTTTATACCGGAAACACAGTCAAAACTGAATCCGTTTGTATTAACGGAAGAAATCTTTCAGGAAAAGATTTTTCCGTGTCCTGTGAATGTGGCAAAAGCAATCTACACTTCTATCACGGGAATCAGTCCTCTGATGGCAGAAGAAGTTTGCTATCGCGCCGGCATCGATGGCGGTATTCCAACCGACGGACTTGAGGATGTGGAGCGGTACATCTGGCACATACTTTTCTTCGCATGGTAGATGACATCAGGGACGGGCATTTCGAACCAAACATTATATATAAAGGAAAAGAGCCGGTAGAATTTGCCTGCTTTCCACTGTCTCAGTATCAGGATTACCGTGCAGTCTCTTATCCATCGATCTTCCCGGTGTTAGAGACATATTATGCTGAAAAAAATATTGTCACAAAGATGCGTCAGAAAACAGTAGATCTGCGAAAAATCGTACAGAATGCACTGGAGCGAAATGTAAAAAAATATCAGTTACAGCAAAAACAGCTGAAGGATACAGAGAAAAAAGAAAAATACCGTGTCTGGGGAGAGCTGCTGAATACTTACGGCTATGAAGTGGAGCCTGGTGCAAAGTCCATGGAGCGTTGAATTATTACACCAATGAAATGATTCAGATTCCACTGGATGAAACGATGACCCCACAGGAAAATGCCAAGAAATACTTCGATAAATACAGTAAGTTAAAGCGAACCAAGGAAGCACTGGATACACTGTTGCAGGAAACCGGAGATGAGATCAAGCATCTGGAATCCATTGCCGCTTCTCTTGATATTGCCTCATCGGAAGAAGATCTTGTACAGATCAAAGAAGAAATGATGGAATATGGATATGTAAAGCGGAAAAATACAGGAGGAAAAAAAGTAAAAGTCACCTCTCGTCCATATCATTATATTTCCAGCGATGGATATGATATCTATGTCGGCAAAAATAATTTTCAGAACGATGAGCTTTCTTTTAAGTTTGCTTCCGGCAATGACTGGTGGTTCCATGCCAAAGGACAGCCGGGATCCCATGTGATCGTAAAATCAAAAAATGAAGAACTTCCGGATCGCACCTTTGAAGAAGCAGGAAAGCTGGCAGCTTATTATTCCAAGGGCAGACAGCACCGAAGGTGGAAATTGATTATACACAGAAGAAAAATCTCCGGAAGCCAACCGGCGGGAAACCGGGATTTGTTGTATATTACACAAACTACTCCCTTCTGATCGAACCGGACATTACGGGACTTCAACAGATACAGTAAAAGGAGGCAACGCCATTGAAGAAAACAAAGGATTCTCAGGAAACAAAGATCCTGAGAAAACCGGTTGCACGGATTGAGACAACCGCGGATACCGGACTTACTCAGGCACAGGTGAAAGAACGGATGGAAAAAGGATGGAGCAATGCCCCGGTGGATTCTCCTTCCAAGACGACCAAAGAAATTATCATCAGCAATGTATTTACGTATTTCAACCTGATTTTTCTTGTGATTGCAGTTCTGCTGCTTCTGGTCGGTGCATTTCGTGATCTGACTTTTCTCCCGGTCATTATCTGTAACACTCTAATTGGTATTATTCAGGAGATCCGTTCCAAGAAAGTACTGGACAAGTTGAGTGTGTTGAATGCGCCTAAAGCTACTGTTGTGCGTGAAGGAAAGCTTCAGACGATTCCCGCAGAAAAGGCGGTGCTGGATGATGTTGTAAAATTTCAGGCGGGGAATCAGATCTGTGCCGATGCTACTGTGATTGACGGGGAGGTACAGGTCAACGAATCCCTTCTGACCGGGGAATCCGATGAGATCACCAAAAACCCGGGGACACGTTGATGTCCGGAAGTTTGTTGTTCCGGCTCCTGTCTCGGACGACTGGAACAGGTAGGTGCAGACTCTTATATCTCAAACTGACACTGGAAGCAAAGGCAACCAAAGAAGGGGAACAGTCTGAGATGATCCGTTCCCTGGATAAACTGGTTCAGATTGTTGGATTTCTGATCATTCCGATTGGGATTGTTCTTTTTGGACAGCAGTATCTGCTTGGTGACAGTTCCATCAAGACCAGTATGCAGGCTATGGTTGCGGCCATCATTGGTATGATTCCGGAAGGGTTATATCTGCTGGCCAGTGTAGCTCTGGTAGTCAGTGTAATGCGATTGGCCACGAAAAAAGTTCTTGTACATGATATGAAGTGTATCGAGACGCTTGCCAGGGTCAATGTGCTATGTGTTGATAAAACCGGTACCATTACCGAAAATACCATGAAGGTTCATGATGTGGTTTTTCTGGAACCATATGAAAAGAGGAACTTCCCCCATTGAAAGAACTGCTGGGTGATTTTGCCCACGCTATGTCGAAAGATAACATTACAATGGCAGCAATGCAGGAATATTTTACACAGGGAAGCGGACAGGTAGCTACTTCAGTAACTTCATTCTCTTCCGCTTTCAAATACAGCAGTGCTACTTTTCATACGACTTCTTATGTGCTTGGTGCACCGGAATTTGTTCTTCGGGATGATTATGAAATATATAAAGAAACAATAGAATCTTATGGAAGCGAGGGTTATCGTGTCCTGGTCTTCGGTCGATACGAGGGAACTCCGGACGGAAAAGCACTGACAGAAGCAGTGGTTCCGTATGGTCTTGTATTGCTGGCCAATCCGATCCGTAAAGAAGCCTGGGAGACATTTCAGTATTTTGCAGATCAGGGTGTGGATATCAAGGTTATATCCGGTGATAATCCGGTTACAGTATCAAAAGTAGCTTCTCAGGCGGGAATCGCCAATGCGGATAATTACATCGATGCCAGTCAGTTAAAAACACCGGATGATATCAAGCGAGCAGTGTTAAAATATACGGTTTTCGGTCGTGTGACACCAGATCAGAAGCGACAGTTTGTCCGTGCATTGAAAGAAGCAGGGAAAACCGTTGCAATGACCGGTGATGGTGTCAACGATGTACTTGCACTGAAAGACGCTGACTGCAGTATTGCGATGGCCTCGGGAAGTGACGCAGCAGCACAGGCTTCTCAGCTGGTATTGCTGGAATCTAATTTTTCGTGTATGCCTTCGGTTGTACTGGAAGGACGTCGGGTCGTTAATAATATCGAACGATCTGCAAGCTTGTTTCTGGTAAAAAATATTTTCAGCTTTCTGCTGTCGTTGTTTTCTATGGCGTTTATGATCACCTATCCGCTGGAACCATCTCAGATTTCCATGGTGGCCATGTTTACCATTGGTATTCCGGCATTCCTGTTGGCAATGGAACCGAACAAGAAGATGATTGAAGGCCATTTTCTTACGAATGTGCTTTTAAAAGCGCTTCCGGCCGGACTTACGGATGTACTGATTGTAGGATTCCTTACAGTATTCGGGCAGACGTTTGGAATGTCAAACGAGGAAATTTCCACGGCTGCTACTCTTCTGCTGGCAATTGTCGGACTGATGATTCTGTTTAAAATCAGCAAACCGATGAATGTATTCCGCTGGATCGTGTGGTCGGCTATGGTGGCTGGATTGTTGTTCTGTGTGGTTTTTTTGAAGAATCTTTTTGGAATTGGAGTGATGACACGGAAGTGTTGTATGACGCTGATCGTGTTTGCGGTTGCTACGGAGCCGTTGTTGAGGTATATTTCGCAGATTGTGGCGGGGATTCGGAAACGGGTGTTGCGCAGACGGGAAAAACGGCTGGATAAAAAGTATCCTAGGAAACGTGGAGAATAAAAAAGAGGTTATTAGCTAACGGACGCCAGAAGCGTGAACATATGGGTTGGACAACGTTGGCAGGCAGATTTTGAACTATGTGCTAAGTGCGACTAGGTGATTCGCGGAGAGCCGCTCATCGCCAAGTCTTACTAAGCACAGGATTTCAAAACTCTGCCTAACCGCCAACAAAGTGTTGTTCCAACCATATGTTCGCGCCTTCTGGCTATTTACTAACAACTGGATGGCAGAAATGTGATTGAAAATTTTACAACTTATGCCGTTCCCGATGATTACAAGAGAAAAGTTTATGTTTCCGAGGTCTGAATCAGGATTGTTGTGTCAGGTACTCTTCGGTTG
>ENA-OQCN01001044-OQCN01001044.1-human-gut-metagenome-genome-assembly--contig:-NODE-1044-length-14179-cov-1.821591_pt1 | contig 14179 bp, 22 predicted proteins | sample MGYA00242497_ERZ504576 | MGnify/ENA primary metagenome ERZ504576 (study PRJEB26092, sample SAMD00036296) | human gut metagenome | host: Homo sapiens | study: EMG produced TPA metagenomics assembly of...
TTGTGGCACAGCTGCTGTATCTGGAAGGGCAGGACCCCGATAAGGACATCAGCCTGTATATCAACAGCCCCGGCGGCTCCATCAGCGCCGGCATGGCATCCACGATACCATGCAGTATATCAAGTGCGATGTTTCCACCATCTGCATGGGCATGGCAGCTCCATGGGTGCCTTCCTGCTGGCAAGCGGCACCAAGGGAAAGCGTTTTGCACTGCCCAACTCGGAAATTCTGATCCATCAGCCGCTGATCGGCGGGCAGGGCGGCGGCCTTTCCGGCCAGACCACCGATATCAAGATCCATGCCGAGCACATGGTGTATATCCGCGATAAGATGAACCACATGCTCAGCGAGTACACCGGCCAGCCGCTGGAAAAGATCCAGCTGGATACCGAGCGCGACAACTATATGTCCGCACTGCAGGCAAAGGAATACGGCCTGATCGATGAGGTCATTGCCCACCGCTGAGCCGCCGACATTTAATTTACCCAGGATAAGGAAAAACAGCTATGGCAAATAACAATTCCGGCAGAGACAAAAACGAAAAGGATCTGGTCTGCAGCTTCTGCGGAAAGCATCAGGACGAAGTGGAGCGTATGATCATCGGCCCCGGTGTCAATATCTGCAGCGAATGCATTGGCCTGTGCCACGACCTGCTTTCCGACAAGCCGGATCAGCCCAAAAGCGCCCGACCGGCCCGCGGTGCAAACCGTGCACACATCCAGCCTGCGGACGATCTGGATATCAACATCCTGACCCCGGCCGAGATCAAGGAAGGTCTGGATCAGTACGTGATCGGTCAGGACGAGGCCAAGCGTGTGCTGGCCGTCTCGGTCTACAACCACTACAAGCGCATCCTCAGCGGCAAGGGCAGCGATGTGGAGCTGCAGAAGTCCAACGTGCTGCTGCTGGGTCCTTCCGGCGTGGGCAAGACCCTGCTGGCACAGACTCTGGCAAAAATGCTGGCGTTCCTTCGCCATTGCCGATGCCACCACCCTGACCGAAGCCGGTTATGTGGGCGAGGATGTGGAGAACATTCTGCTCAAGTTGATCCAAGCAGCGGATTTTGATGTGCAGAAGGCACAGATCGGTATTATCTATATCGACGAGATCGACAAGATCACCCGCAAGAGTGAGAACCCCTCCATCACCCGCGATGTGGGCGGTGAGGGCGTGCAGCAGGCCCTGCTGAAGATTTTGGAGGGCACTGTGAGCAATGTTCCTCCGCAGGGCGGCCGCAAGCACCCGCAGCAGGAGTTCATCCAGATCGACACCACCAACATCCTGTTCATCTGCGGCGGTGCATTTGATGCTTGGATAAGTATATCCTGCGCCGCACCGATAAGTCCGCACTGGGCTTCGGCAGCAGCCTGAAGGATAATTCCAGCGAAGCGGAGAAGGCTCTGCTGCGCAAGGTGGAACCCCACGATCTGTCAAGTTCGGCCTGATCCCGGAACTGATCGGCCGTCTGCCGGTCATTACCGTGCTGGACGATCTGGACGAGGACGCTCTGGTTCGCGTGCTCAAGGAGCCGCGCAACAGCCTTGTGAAGCAGTATAAGGAACTTCTGAGCATGGATAATGTGGAACTGAACTTCACGGATGAAGCGCTCCACGCCATTGCCCGCAAGACGATCGAGCGCAAGACCGGTGCCCGCGGCCTGCGCAGCGTGATGGAAAGCATTCTGCTGCCCATCATGTACGAGGTGCCCACCGATACTACCATCATCCGCGTAACTGTGGATGAAGATACCGTGGAAGGCGGCGAAGCACATCTGGAATACGGCGCGGTGCGCAAGCGCTATAAAAATCAGGCCGCTCTGAGCTGACGCTTTTAGCGTACAGCAGGGGAGCAAAGACCCGGCATTCAAGCTCTGTTTCAAAAGCTTTTTGCTTTTGGCAGGGCTTTTTGCTTTATTATTCTTGTTTCCGAGGGCAAAATGTACTATAATATTAAGGTCTGGAATGGCATGGGGAACGCTCCCTGGCAGGAATGCTCCGCAAAATGCCGCTCTGGCGCTATGGGTAACAGGAAGTACGATAAAGGAGTGTGTTTTCAATGGCAAATTATCTTGCAATGAATCGTGATGAACTCACTGCCGAAAAGGCAGCGCTTGAAGCAAAGTACAAGGAATTTCAGGCCAAGGGCCTCAAGCTGAATATGGCCCGCGGCAAGCCCGGCCCTCACCAGATGGATCTGGCCATGGACCTGCTGAAGATGAACGATTACACCACCGATGCTGGCACGGATGCCCGCAACTATGGCGAGCTGGAAGGCCTGCAGGAGGCCCGCGTGCTGTTTGCCGATGTGTTCGGCGTGCAGCCCGGTGAGGTGTTCGTGGGCGGCAACTCCAGCCTGCAGCTGATGTACAATCTGATCAACATCGGCTATGTGTTCGGCTTCCCGGAGTCTCCGTGCCCCTGGTCTCAGGTGGAGAAGCGCAAGTTCCTCTGCCCGGTGCCCGGCTATGACCGTCACTTTGCTATTACCGAGGAGTTTGGCTTTGAGCTGGTCAGCGTGCCTATGACCCCCAATGGCCCGGATATGGACATTGTGGAAAAGCTGGTGGCCGAGGATCCTGACATCAAGGGCATCTGGTGTGTGCCGCAGTATTCCAACCCCGATGGCTACACCTACAGCGATGAGACCATCGAGCGTTTTGCCAAGATGAAGACCGCTGCACCTGATTTCAAGATCTTCTGGGATGAAGCCTATATCGTCCATCACCTGACCGATGAGATCATCGAGACTCCGGTGCTGCTGAACGAGAGCAAGAAGTACGGCAACGAAAACCGTGTGTTCATGTTCACTTCCACCAGCAAGATCACCTTCCCGGGCGCAGGTGTCTCTGCCATTGCCTGCAGCGAGAGCAGCATGAAGTATATCTGCAAGCGCTTCTCGGTCATGATCATCAGCTACGACAAGATGAACCAGCTGCGCCACGTCCGCTTCCTGAAGAACAAGGAAGGTGTGCTGGCCCACATGGCAAAGCACCGTCGTCGTCTGGTGCCCTGCTTTGATGCCGTCAAGACCGCGTTCAAGAACAACCTCATCCCCTGCGGGGATATTGCCCACTGGACGGACCCCAAGGGCGGCTACTTCATCAGCCTGTATGTGATGCCCGGCTGTGCAAAGCGCGTGGCGGGTCTGTGCAAGGATGCGGGCCTGACCCTGACCGGTGCCGGTTCTGCATATCCCTATCACAAGGACCCCGAGGATTCTCACCTGCGCATTGCGCCCACCTATCCCAGTCTGGACGAGGTGGAAACCGCTTCCGAACTGCTGTGCATCTGTGTGCGTCTGGCTGTGGCAGAAAAACTGCTGGCTGACAAGGCAGACTAACATTTTTTGATTTTATCTCCTCTGTGCGGCCCGTCTGGGCCGTCAGGGGAGTTTTGTCGCAAGAAAGCCGGCACGACGGCCCCCTTGCGGAAATGATAAGGCCCGCCGGAGCAGGCGGTCCGCACTAGAATACGGGCGGCAGCTGCAAGAACTGCTGCTTTTGGAGGTTCCCTGAATTTTATGAAAACAAAAGGCAAAGCATGGCATCTGATCGCCACAGTGCTGTTGATCGTGGTATTTGTGTATACTGCGTTCTTCGGTGTGTATGCCAAGTACGGCGATACGACCACGACCTACATCAAAGGTGCAAAGGATATCCGCTTCGGTGTGGATATCAAGGGCGGTGTCAACGTCACCTTTGTGCCGTCGGATGGCTACGATGCTACCGAAGAACAGCTGGAAGCAGCCCAGCTCGTCATTGAGAACCGTCTCGTAGCGCTGAACGTGACCGACTATGAGCTGTATGTGGACAACAATTCCGACAGCCTGATCCTGGAATTCCCGTGGCAGTCCGGTGAGACAGATTTTGACCCGGAAGCTGCGATCGATGAGATCGGCACCACCGCCTATCTGACCTTCCGCGAGGGAAGCAGTGCGGACGGTGAGCTGATCCTGGACGGCTCCATGATCGAGAGCGCCGCAGCTCAGTATGGCCCCGTCAGCAATGGCGGTGCTTCGGAATATTTCGTCTCCTTGAAGTTCACCGATGACGGTGCCAAGCATTTGGCGATGCTACCACAAAGCTGGCTGCATCGGGCGGCACCATCAGCATCTGGCTGGACGATGAAAACGTGAGCACGGCCACGGTCAACACCGCTATTACCGATGGCTCTGCCATCATTACAAGCTCGGCTTCCAATCCTTTCACGCAGGAGCAGGTCGTCAAGATGGCCCGCCAGATCAACTCCGGCGCACTGCCCTTTGCACTGACGGTGGACAGCTATTCCACCGTCAGCCCCAGTCTGGGCGAGAACAGCCTGAGCGCCATGGTTCTGGCCGGCCTGATCGCCTTTGCACTGATCGTGGTGTTCATGACGATGCTGTACCGTCTGCCGGGCTTCCTTGCATGTATTGCACTGGCTGGTCAGGTGGCAGCAACGCTGGCGTTCGTTTCCGGCTACTTCCCGGTGTTTGAAAGCTTTACCATGACCCTGCCCGGCATCGCAGGCATCATCCTTGCCATCGGCATGGGCGTGGATGCCAATGTTATCACGGCAGAACGCATCAAGGAAGAGCTGAAAAACGGCAAGTCTCTGGATGGCGCGCTCAAGAGCGGTTTTGCCCCGCGGCCTGACCCCCATCGTTGACGGCAACGTGACCATTGTCATCGTGGCATCGTGCTGATGGGTGCCTTTGGCCCCTCGGACGGCATGTTTGCAAAGGCACTCCACTTTGTGTTCTTTGCCTTTGGCCCCTCCACCGCAGGCACTATTTATGCCTTCGGTTACACGCTGCTCACCGGCGTGCTGCTGAACTTTGTGTTTGGCGTGTTTGCTACCCGTGTGATGATCCGCGGTGCGGCATCCATCAAGGCACTGCGCAATCCTTGGCTTTACGGCGCTGAAAAGCCCGGCAAGGAAAAAACCGAGAAGAAGCCCATCGACTTTGTGGGCCTGCGCAAGCGCTTCCTGACGATCTCCTCCTGCCTGATGGCAGCCATCGTGCTGTGCGCAGTGGTTTTGGGTGTCCATCTGGATACCGAGTTCACCGGCGGTGCATGATCACCCTGAGCTACGAGGGCAGCTTTACCATGTCGGATGTGCAGAAGGTTGCATCCTCTGCATTGGAGAATAACGGCCTGACCCTGCAGACCGGCGAGAATGTTGCTACCGGTGGCCAGACCCTGAAAATCTCGATGCCCGGTACCGAAACAGTGACTACCGAGCAGGTGGCTAAGCTGCTGGACAGCCTGAACGAAAGCTGCCCGGACAACAATTTTGAACAGCTGTCGCTGAGCAACGTCAGCGCTGCCATGGGCACCAAGTTCCTGCAGAAGAGTCTGGTTGCCGTGGTGTTTGCACTGGTGCTGATCCTGCTGTACATCGCCCTGCGCTTCAAGAACATCGGCGGCCTGACCGGTGGCATGATGGCAGTGCTGGCACTTGTGAACGACCTGATGGTGGTATTTGGCACCTTTGTGCTGCTGCGCACCGCGCTGGACGGCAACTTCATTGCCGCCATGCTTACCATCCTTGGCTACTCCATCAACGATACCGTTGTGGTCTACGACCGTATCCGCGAGAACCGCACCCTGATGGGTAAAAAGGCATCCTTTGAAGAGCTGGTGAACCACTCGGTGAACCAGTCCGCCCGCCGCACCCTGATCACCACCATTACCACGGTGATGGCGCTGGGCGTTATGTGCATCGTGGCAAAGCTGTATGGTCTGGACAGCATCTTTACCTTTACGTTCCCGCTGATGATGGGCATGATCAGCGGCGTGTACACTTCGCTGTGCGTTTCCACCTCTGCGTGGGTGCTGTGGAGTGAGCGCAAGCCCAAGACCAAAGCCTAAAAACACAGCCCGGTCAGACCGGACAGGAGGAACAGAACATGAAGTGTCCCTATTGCGGAGCCGAGGAATCCAAAGTGATCGATTCCCGCCCCACCGAAGACAGTGAGCGCATCCGCCGCCGCCGCGAATGCCTGAGCTGCCATATGCGCTTTACGACCTATGAGGTCGTGGAGACTGTTCCGCTTGTGGTCATCAAAAAGGACAGCTCCCGTGAGCCGTTCGACCGGCAGAAGCTGCTCAACGCCATGGTGCGTGCCTGCGCCAAGCGGCCAGTCAGCTACGAATCGCTGGAGCGTGCGGTAAGCAGCATTGAGCAGACGCTGCTCAGCTCCTACGACCGTGAGATCCCCAGCGTGCGCATCGGTGAGCTGACCATGCAGGAACTGAAAAAGATCGACGAAGTGGCATATGTTCGCTTTGCATCGGTCTACCGTCAGTTTGCAGACGTGGAAAGTTTTTTCAATGAGCTGAAAAAGCTGATGGGCGACCGCAAGGAACCACAGAAATAATTCGCATCAGAACACCGGCTTTCGCCCAATGGGGCAGGGCCGGTGTTTTTGTTTATACCAGCCGGTGCGAGAGCCATTCCAGTGTTTCCACCTGTACCTGTGCGCGGCGCAGCTCACCAAAGGCTTCCTCTGGGGCACCCATTTCCAGGTGTCCGTCCGCCGCCCGCAGCGCAGCTTCCAGCTCGGTAAAATCTGCTGTGCGCAGCAGGTGGTTCATTTTGGTGCGCATTTGGTCGCACCGGTCGGCACCATCAGCAAGCGCCTGCCGGGCGGCAGGGTAGTCGGCATTGCGGATGGCTTCGGCGGCGGTGTCAAGGTCTGCCGAGATCACATCCGCAAAGCTCTGCACCTTCCAGCTGCTGTAAAAGGCCACGCTCAACAGTACGGCCACAATGGCGATACATGCATAGATCCGCTTCATCCGCTCACCTCAATGGGAGCCGCCGGCACGGCGGTTCTCTTTTTTTAGCAAAAAATAATCCTCGGTCTCGTTGCCGATCAGCAGCAAAATTTCTTCCGGCAGCAGGGTGTTGGCCTGCGCCGTGCGTTCCAGCCACGCGCGGTCCTTGCCGCACCAGCGCAGGTTGTCTTCCAGCACCTGTCCGTCCAGTACAAAGGGAATGGTGGCGTTGGTATGGGTCACCTTCAGCTGCAGGTCAGCAAGACGGGCTGGCTCTTTTTCTGGCCGCAGTGCTGCCGAAAGGGTGCCGTTCGTCTCGATCACCGCGTAGGAGACCTCCCGTGGGTCAAAATATTTTACCGCGCAACGCTTCCATCAGGTCAGCTGTGGTCAGCCGTAACATCCGCAAGGCTTTCTGATCGATCTGCCCGTCCAAGATCACCGTTTTGGGTCTGCCGGAGAGAAAGTTGAAGAACTTCTGGCTGCGGAAGCTCAGCACGGAGCCCAGCAGTTCCAGCGCTGCAATGAGAAACAGCGGGATCAGGCTGGATGTGATGGGCACCTCTTCCGATTCAATGGAGATGGATGCCAGATTGGAAATGAGAATGGTGGACACCAGTTCTTCGGGCTGCAGTTCGCCCAGCTGGCGCTTGCCCATCAGCCGCATGGCAAACAGAACGCACAGATAAATGATGATCGTGCGGCAGATCAGAAGCTTCAAGTAACAAGACCTCCTGTCGTTTCTGGCGGAATGGATGCCGCTGCAGCCGGGCATACTGCTGTGCAAAGGAGTGGTTGGATGCGGCAGTTATCACAGAGCCTTGCGGCAAATCTTGCGGTGCTGGACAAAATGTTTGGCACCTCTGCGGATTATTATGCCAAGGAGATCACGATTTATCATTGCAGGGGAAGCATCCTGCTGTTTGACGGCATGGCAAGCCTGGATTCTTTGTGGGAGCTTTTACTGGATGCGGCCAGCCGTCAGGCACCGCCGCAGCAGGCAGGCCAGCGTTGCACCGGGCCGCAGGTCTTTGAGCTGATCCTGCACGGCTCAGCATTTCCGGCAGAAAGTGAGCCGGTAACAGATCTGGCTGATCTGATCAAACGAATGACGGCAGGCATGGCGGTCTTACTGCTGGACGGCTGCGCAAAGGGCATTGCCTTCTCGGTGCAGGGACTGAAGTTCCGCTCGGTAGACGAGCCTTCCGGGGAGGGCAATCTGCGCGGCTCCCGCGAAGGCTTTGCCGACCTGCTGCGGGTCAATCTGAGCCTGCTGCGGCGGCTCATCCGTACCGAACATCTGGTGCAGGAGGTGGCGCAGGCCGATACCGAAATGCAAACGGAATACGCCATCTGCTACTGCAAAAACAGGGCGGACTCCGCCATGGTGATCCGTGTGCGCAAAGCGCTTGCCGCTGCAAAGCCGGAGCTTTTGCTGGATTCCAGTTACTTTGTGCCGTGGCTTCTGCCGGGCAAGGCACGGCTGTTCACGCCGGTAAGCTACACCGAGCGGCCTGCCGTGGCGGCGGCAAAGATCTGTGAGGGCAAGATCGTGGTGCTGGTCAACGGAAGTCCCTCTGCCATGGTGCTTCCGGCTCTTTTCTGCGAAAATTTTGAGTGCTTGGACGATTATGCATCCACGCCGTGTTTCCTCTTTTCTGCGCATCCTCAAATATGTTTCGTTCTACCTCACAGTATTTCTGCCGGGTGTGTTCGTCTGTCTGGCGGTCTACCTGCCGGAGCTGATCCCACCGCAGCTTCTGTACAAGATCGAAGCGGCGGAGAAGGCCACACCGCTGCCGCTGTTTGCGGAAATGCTGCTGGTCATACTCATTTTGGAGGTCATCCGGGAAGCAGGTCTGCGGATGCCGCAGTCGCTGGGGCATTCGGTCAGTCTGGTGTCCGCGTTGATCATCGGCGATGCTGCCATTGCCACCGCTTATGAGCACGCCGGTGATCTTTGTGGCAAGCATCACGGCCATCGCGGTGTTCGTCACACCCTCTTTGTACGAGCCTGCTACGCTGCTGCGTCTGGGTGTGGTGTTGGCTGCAGGTCTTGCCGGGCCGGTGGGCCTTGCGGGGGCTTTTTTTTGCAGTTCTGCTCAGTCTTTCCGGCACAGCCTGCCTGCAGGTGCCATATCTGGCGGCGCATCCGTTCCCGCAGCGGCCCATGGCAGAGGATGGCATCATCCGCCGCAACTACCGCCGCCTTTCAGCGCACGACTTAATATCTGGCAGAAACGGGAGGGAAAATGATGCAAAAACAGAAAGGCTTTTCTGCTCCCGTGCTGGCACTGAGCGTGTGGACAGCTGCGCTGGCAGAAGAAATGCAGACCGGTATCTCTCCGCGTGATGATCATTCATGGAGCGGTTCAGGCTCTTTTGCTCACATGTATCAGTGGGGTGTTCTCTGCCTGCTGGCAGCGGGCAGCCATGCAGTGGATCTGGCTGTTTTCCGCAGGAGCATGGTTTCTGGCAGAGTTGTTTGGAACCGTAATGCAGGCCCAGAACATCTGCCAGCAGGAGTTCCGCTCCATGGCGCTGATCGGCCTGCTGCCGCTTTTGCTCTGGGCAGGGTGGTGTATTCCGCCTTCCGGCTGGGATGCTCCGGCACGGGTGCTGTGGTGGTTCGTGCTGCTGGGTGGGCTGGTCTGTCTGACAGGGCTTGCCGAGCAGATGGACTGGGCGCACCTTCTGACAGCAGATGCTGTGCAACTGGCCCGCTGGCCGCGTGTTCCGCTGTATGCGGAGTATTTGTTCTGGCCGCTTCTTGCAGGTTATGAAGAGCCGCGCAGCATGTCCTGGCTGCCATGGCTCACCTTTCTGGCACAGGCGGGTCTTACTGCCGGGATGTGCCTCGTATTTGGCGCAGCGGATTACCCGGCACAGGAACTGCTGCGGGCATGGAGCGCAGATGTTTTCTCCCGCATGGATGCGCTGCTTTTGCTCATCTGGCTCACCTGCGCGATCTTCCGCATCGGCTTTCTCTGCGCGGCAGTGCGTACCGTGTGGCAGCGCGCGGTGCAGTGCGGGAAAGGAGCGGCAAAATGAAGCAGAAGAAACTGCGCTCTCTCAGTGCGGTGCTTTTGATCGGGTGGTGCCTGATTTTTCTGCGCTGCGAGACCACTGAAAAAAGCATGGTGCGTGCGCTGTATCTTGCTCAGAAGGAACAGTCCATCACCGTAGGGCTGCTGTATCAGGCTCCGGAAGCCGCCGCCGATGCATCCGAGGCTTCTGGGGCTGTGCAGCTGCAGTTGGCGCAGGCGGACACGCTGGCAAAAGCGCTGGCGGCGGCTCAAAAGCAACTGCCGCAAAAGGCGGATTACCGCCTGTGCGATTATCTGCTGATCGATCAAAATGCATCGGCAGAGCTGCTTGCAGCGTATGAGCGTACGGTGCTGGAAAACAGGCAGGGCAGGGTATCGGCAAAAGTTTCTGTGCTGGAGATGGACGATGGATTTTTGGAGGAACTTCCAGCGGAAAAGCAGGAATTTCCGAACAAACTGCTTGAGTTGCTCAAGCAGTGCACAGACCAGATGCCGAGGCTTTACCAGTATCAGGACGGAATGCTTCTGCCGCAGCTGCGGGCAGAGAAACAGGAAGTGGCACTTGCAGATACAAGCATCCTCTGGCGAGTGGAAAACAGCATTGAGCTGGAGGCCCGGCAGGCGGAAACAGCGCGGCTTTTGCTGGAAATGGGAGGCGTGCATACTTTCTGGCTGGAAGGTGAGCCGGTAACGGTCCGCCGATGCAGCGTGTCTGTCACCCTGCGGGAAGGAACTGCCAGTCTGCGGCTGGACTGTCAGCGCAGCTATGATACGCCGCAGCCAAGCGCCGCACAGTGCGAACAGCTGGCAGAACTGTGCACGCAGACGGTGCAGTCTTTCTGGCAGCAGGGCATCGACCTTGTGCATCTGCAGCAGCGCAGTGCATTGCAGAACGGTGTGGGCAGAGAAAAGATCACAAATAAATAACGCCTGCCCGCAATTGCAGGCAGACGTTGAGATTTTTACCGATGTGATTCAGTTGGCAGTGGGGAAGGTGACAGTAATGGTAGTGCCCACATCCACCTGACTTTCCAGCTTGATGCGTGCGTTGTGGATGCGTGCGATATGCTTGACGATGGCAAGGCCCAGACCGGTACCGCCGGTAGCCTTGCTGCGGCTCTTATCCACACGATAGAAGCGCTCAAACACGCTGGACTGTGCTTCTTTCGGGATGCCGATGCCGTTATCGGCCACAGTCAGGTGCAGTGTCCGTCGCGGCTGCAGGCTGTGGTGATCTGTACCTTACCGCCGGGACGATTATAACGGATCGCATTATCGCACAGGTTCTGGCATAGCTCGTCCAGCAGGGCACGATTGCCGTGCACAAGAGCACCTTCGCCCAGACAGTTCAGCGAGATGTAAGCCCGGCGGGCATTCAGCTTCTGGCGCTCTACGCAGTCCTTGGCAACGGTAAGCAGATCCACTGTCTCCATCTCCGGCTCAGAACCGGCTTCGCTGGCGTTGTCCAGACTGGAAAGCTGCAGGATATCGTTCACCAGCTGGATCATACGGCTGGCCTCCACATGGATCTTCTGGGCAAAGCCCGGCACATCCTCAGGCTTTGCAATGCCGGTCTCGATCAGCTCCGCATAGCCGGAAATACTGGTCAGCGGGGTCTTCAGCTCATGACTGACATTGGCAGTAAACTCCTGCCGCATCTTTTCATTGTTCTCACGGAGGATGCGGTCAGAGTGGATGCTTTCGGCAAAGGGGACAAGCTCCTTATAGGGAACATTGTCCTGAATATGATCCAGATCTTCGGTCATGCTCAGCACAGGGGAGACCAATGCACGGGTGAGCAGAGCTGCCAGCACAGCGGCGGCCAGCATGAGTGCAACGCAGCTCAGCACGATGGCAGGCAGGGTCGAATCATAAATAGACCAGACCGTTTCTGCATCCTGTGCCATGCGCAAAATCTCACCGTTGGGCAACAGTACGGCATAGTAATAGGTCTCGTAGCCCATGGTCTGGGAATCGCGGATGTCCCGGCCCACACCTTCGGTCATGGCCTGACGGATCTCCGGGCGGGAGAGATGGTTCTCCATGGGCTGATCGGTAGCAGATTCAAACAGCACGCTGCCGTCCTGCGAGATCAGGGTGATGCGCAGATCATTGGTAACAAAGGACGAAAGCTGCTGCGGGTCCTGCACCAGATCATAACCGGCGCTTACCAGATCGGCTTCCCGCTCAAGGCTGGTCCATGCCTGAGCCGTGAATGCCTTGTGAAAAACAAAGATGCAAAGCGCCGCCGTGAACAGCAGACCAAGGAAGCCCATCAGGAACAGGCGGTAGCTGATTTTTTCTTCCATGCTGCGCAGCTTCATTCTTCACCGGCCTCCTCTTCATCGGTCAGCTTGTAACCCACCTTGCGCACAGTGCAGATGTATTTGCCGGCATCCCCCAGCTTTTTGCGCAGGGTGCGGATATGCATATCCACAGTGCGGCTCTCCACCGAAATGTCGGTGCCCCACACCACCTGCAGAATGGTCTCGCGTGTCACCACCAGATTGGCGTTCTCCAGCAGCAGGCGCAGCAGACTGTACTCCTTGTAGGTCAGCTCCACCGGCGTTCCGCTTACAGTCACGTTGTGACGGGCATTGTCCAGCAGGATCTCGTGAAAGCTGAGTACGTTGGGACGTGCTTCCGGAGCCGAGCGGCGCAAGGCGGCGCGCACCCGGCTCAAAAATTCCATGATCCAAAAGGCTTTGAGATGTAATCATCTGCGCCGCAGTCCAGCCCGCGCACGGTGTCCAGCTCGCTGGACTTAGCCGTGACCATAATGATGGGCAGCCTGCGCAGGGAAGGGGTGTTGCGCAGCTTTTTCAGGATGGAAAAACCGTCCTCACCGGGCAGCATCACGTCTAAGATCACCAGTTCCGGCTCTGCAGCGTGCATGGCCTGCCAGAACGACTCAGAGCTTTCAAAGCTGGTCACTTCGTATCCGCTGGACTGCAGGGCATACTGTTCCAGCTCCCGGATGGCGGCATCGTCTTCAACAATATAGATCATTTGTCAAAATCCTCCGCAGATTGATTTTCAGGGAAGAGATAGCGTTCACGGTAACGGTCAAGACGGCGATGGAATTCCTCACTTTCCTTGGTGTCATTGCCGTGACGCAGCTCGTTGAGGTATGCGTGGGTATCAAAGCTGTCCTGTGCAACCTCAATCTGTGCAACGGCTACGTTGCTGCAGTGGTCGCACACACGCTCATAGTTGGTCAGCAGGTCGTCCAGCACAAAGCCATATTCAATGGAGCAGCTGCCGGCCTGCAGGCGGGCAATGTGGTGGGCCTTGATGGCACGTACCAGCTCGTTGACCACGGCTTCCAGCGGTTCCACCTTGCTGGCAAGATGCAGATCACCCTTGCGGAAAGCATCAGTGGTGCGGTTCAGAATATCCTGCACCGCATCCTCCAGCACCTGCAGCTCGTCGCGGGCATCCTGCGAGAATTGGATGTCTTTGGTGTGCATCTCTTCGGCAGATTCCATCAGATTTACGGAATGGTCGCTGATGCGCTCAAAATCGCTGATGGTGTGCAGCAGGGTATTTACGCTCTGGCTGTCGGCATGGTTCAGCTCACGGCTGGAAAGCTTGACGAGATAGGTGCCGAGAGCGTCCTCGTAACGGTCTACCTGCGTCTCTTCCTCGCGGACTTCTGCGCAAGGGTGTCGTTCCAATCATGAGTCAGGCTCATGGCCTGCATCACGCCCACACGGGCAAGCTCTGCCATTTCAGCAGTTGCAGAGCGTGCACGCTCCACGGCCACGGCAGGGGTGTTCAGCAGGCGGTCATCCAGCAGCGCAAAGCTTTCCTTTTCCGGCGAATCCGGAATGGTGAGGATGGCCAGCTTTTCCAGCAGGTTTGCAAAGGGCAGCAGCACCAGCGTTGCCACGATATTGAACACCGAGTGCACCACAGCGATGCCCCATGCCTCGATGGTGGTGTTCACAAAAGCAAAGTGGCAGACCGTATTCAGGCCGTAAAAGCGACAAGGAAGATGGTCACACCGATGATGTTGAAGTACAGATGGACCATGGCAGCACGGCGTGCATTCTTGTTGGCACCCACAGAGGAGATCAACGCGGTAACGCAGGTGCCGATGTTCTGACCCATGATAATGGGAATGGCACTGCCGTAGGTGATCACGCCGGTGGCGCTCAGCGCCTGCAGAATACCCACGCTGGCGCTGGAGCTCTGGATGATGCCGGTAACAAGGGCACCCACCAGACGCCAGAAGGGGGTTGGAAAAGCGGGTGAACAGGCTGGTGAACCATGCCTCGTTCTGCAGGGGCAGGACGGCGTTAGACATGGTGGTCATGCCAGTCATCAGCACGGCAAAGCCGATGAGGATGGTGCCACGCCTTTTTTC
>ENA-OQCN01001045-OQCN01001045.1-human-gut-metagenome-genome-assembly--contig:-NODE-1045-length-14178-cov-3.218347_pt1 | contig 14178 bp, 15 predicted proteins | sample MGYA00242497_ERZ504576 | MGnify/ENA primary metagenome ERZ504576 (study PRJEB26092, sample SAMD00036296) | human gut metagenome | host: Homo sapiens | study: EMG produced TPA metagenomics assembly of...
AATAAAAATAAACAAAAATATACCTGGCGGTAATACCCAACTAGCACCAAATTTTAAAAACTCAATCATTAAAATTCCTTTCTTTTCTAATAAATTGTCACAAATTTTTTAATCTATGATAAAATATTAAATAAATAATATTTTTATTTTTGGAGGGTTTTACTATGATTTTCACAGAACATGAAATTGTCCGCAAAGAAAAAGCAAATGGTGGTAAAGGTCATATCATTATTGAACATTTACTCACTAAAAACGAATTAAAAGAACAATGCGGTATGTTCGCTCATGTTACTTTAGAGCCAAATTGTTCTTTAGGCTATCATGAACATCACGGTAACGGCGAAGCTTATTATATCACTAAAGGCAGTGGTCTTTACAGTGATAACGGAAATATTATTGAAGTTAAAGCTGGTGATGTTGTCTTCTGTCCAGATGGAGAAGGTCATGGCATAGAAAACACATCTTCTTCTGAAAATCTAGAATTCACAGCTCTTATTATCAATACAGTTAAATAAAAATATTGTAGCTACTAAATTAATCAATTTAGTAGCTACTTTATTTTAACATAATATTTATTTTCGTACACCAATTTGATAATAATTTAAGCCATGACTTTTTACTGTTTTTGCTTTATAAATATTTCGTCCATCAAAAATATCATTGCCCTTCATTCTTGCAGCAATTTCCATGAAATCTGGACTTTGGAATTCTTTCCATTCAGTAACAATCACTAAAGCATCCACATCATTTAGAGCATCATATTTATTATTTATATACTCTACTTCTACATCTTTAAGATAAAAAGATTTTGCCATATTCATAGCTTGAGGGTCGTATGCTTGTACTTTTGCTCCACGTTGTTTCAATTCATCAATCAATCTGATTGATGGAGCTTCTCGCATATCATCTGTTCCCGGTTTAAAAGCTAATCCCCAGATTGCAATTTTTTTATCACTTAAATCTTCACCTAAAACTTCTGTGATACTATGCACTAATACCATCTTTTGACGAGAATTTACATTTTCTACAGATGATAATAATTCTGGTTCATAATCATGTTCTTTACTTGTTTTAATCAAAGCTTTTACATCTTTAGGGAAACAACTTCCACCATAACCACAACCTGGATTTAAGAAACTATACCCAATGCGAGAATCACTTGCGATGCCTCGTCTTACTTTATTGATATCAGCTCCTACGCGTTCACTGATATTAGCGATTTCATTGATAAAAGAAATCTTAGTAGCAAGCATAGCATTTGCAGCGTATTTTGTGAGTTCTGCACTTTTGATATCCATAGTTACGAAAAATTCACTAGAACGAATAAATGGTTCATATAATTCTTGCATAACTTCTATTGATTTTGCATTTTCAGAGCCAATAACCACTCTATCTGGGTGCATAAAATCTTGGCAAGCATTGCCTTCTTTTAAAAATTCAGGATTAGATATAACATCAAATTTTAAATCACTACCGCGTTTATATAATTCTTCTTGAATTACAGCTTTTACTTTATCTCCAGTTCCCACTGGTACTGTTGATTTATCCACGATATACATATCATGAATCATATATTGACCGATTTCACGTGCTGCATTCATCACATATTGTAAATCAGCACTGCCATCTTCGCCCATAGGTGTTCCCACTGCAATAAAACAAATATCACTTTCTTTTAAAGCTTCTTTTATATCAGTTGTGAATTTCAAATTGCCTCGCTGTTGAGCTGATTTTACCATTTGTTCTAGACCTGGCTCATATATAGGAATTATTCCCTTTTTCAAATTTTCAATTTTTGCTCTGCCACATCAACACAAATAACATTATTTCCTGTAGCGGCAAAACAAGTTCCTGTAACAAGTCCTACATAACCTGTTCCTATCATTGCAACTTCATTAATATTTACACCTCTATATATAAAATCGCTCACAAATTTATTTATACTTAGTATATTTTGCCTTATTTATGTCTAAATATCAAGAAATTATTTACAAATAACGAATTGTCATTTTATAATAGTACAAATAATAATAAACAATATATATACTATAAAATAAAGGATTGTGATTTTCTATGAAAAAATTTTCTTATACAACTTCTGGTACTTGTTCAAAACTTATAAATTTCAGCCTTGATGAAAACAATATCATTCATGATGTAGAATTCATCGGTGGTTGTAACGGAAATCTTCAAGGTATCAGCAAATTAATCGAAGGTCAATCTGCTCAAAATGTCATTGATAAATGTCAAGGTATACATTGTGGTATGCGTCCTACTTCTTGCCCTGATCAATTATCTAGAGCTTTAAGTGAAGCTATTCAAAAATAATAAATTATAAAGGGTGATTTTTATGCTTTTTGATACTCATCTGCATACAAAATTTTCTGCTGACTCTAAAATGTCTATCGAAGACGCCATCTTAAGTGCTAAACAACAAAATATAGGCTTAGTACTCACAGAACATTTAGATTATGATTTTCCTGGTGATGATATCTATGAGTTTAACCCCCAACAATATTTTCAAGAATATTCTAGCTACCAATCAAAAACACTCTATTTAGGTGTAGAAGTTGGTATGCAAGAACATACTCTCATTCAAAGTAAAAAATTTGTCGAAAGTGCTCCTTTTGACCAAGTTATTTGCTCATTGCATTTATTAGATGGTAAAGATTTATTTTATGAATCCTGTTATACTGAAAATAAGCATACTGTATATCTAAACTATTTAAACACAATGATAAAATTAATCAAACAACATGATTTTGCTAATATACTAGGTCATGTAGATTATATTTGTCGTTATGCTCCATATGCAAAAAAAGATATTTGCTATGAAGAATTCCATGACACTATTGATATTCTTTGGCAGACAATCATTGACAAAGGTATTGTGCCTGAACTAAATACTAGACGTTTTGATAACTCTAATAATATATCTATTTTATTAAAATTATATGAACGCTATGCTATGCTTGGTGGTAAATATGTAAGTATAGGCTCTGATGCACATAAACCAGAAAATATAGGTTTTGCCTTTAAAGAAGCTTATGCATTACTTGATAAATTAAATTTACAACCAGTATATTTTGTCAATCGTCAAATGCAGCTCAGTAAAATTTAAAATAAACATTAGAAAGAAGGGTTTGTATGTCCTTAAAAAAAGCTATTTCTACAGGATTATGTATTTCTTTACTATTTACATCTGGAACTCCTGCTTTAGCTGGCAGTTTAAATAGTACAAATACAGCTCAGCCTCCATCTTATAATTATGGCGTTTTAGACTCTACTAATCTCCAATCAAAATTATTATTAGTTGAGCAATCTGTATATGGACAAGAGCAAACAGGTGCCCTATTAGATAGAATTAGTCGCCTAGAAACAGATTTTTATGGTAAAACATCTAGTTCTAAAACAGCACTTAGCGACCGTATAAATACATTATATTCCACTATGTTTGATAATAGCGTTCGTCCTTCTGCTATCACTCAAATGAATGGTATTGAATGGTTTTTAAGTCGCCATGTTTCCATAAAATCTATTACTGATAGATTAACTACATTAGAAACTCAAATCTATGGTAAACCAATAACTGGCACATTACAAAAACGCATGAATGATTTGGCTATGCTTGCTTATGGCAATTCAGATACTAAAACACCACTTGTAGCCACTACTATTCCTGTAGATACATTAGTTAAAATAAAATTAGTTACACCACTCAATACAGAAACTTCTAAAGTTGGTGATAAAGTAAAATTCCAAGCAGCTGAAGATGTTATTTATAATGGTCAGTTAATCATCGCAGCAGGTGCTCCTGGTGAAGGTGTTGTTACTAAAGTAAAAAGCGCTAGAAACTTCGGTCGCAACGGTGAAATTGATGTAGACTTCCAACAAATTCAAGCATTTGATGGAACATATATTCAAACAACTTTAGGTGATAAAGCAAAAAAAGAAATTGAAAACTTAGCTATGGCTGCTGGTGCAAGTATAGCAGGTATTGCTCTTTTAGGGCCAATAGGTATTGTCGGCGGAATTTTCGTCAATGGTAAAGATATCGACTTACCTACAGGTACAGAATCCTATATTCAAACTAAAACAGCAACTAATATCTATGCTATTCAAACAAATTTAGATGATAATTTCAAAGTAAATACACCGCCAATTACTGAAGAAGAATCCTACTCTAGCTCAACAGATACTTCATCTAATTCAGATGTTAATACTTCTCCATCTACAACTACGGAAAATAATTCTTCTTCCAGTAGTACAGATTATAATACAAATACTTCATCTTCAAATAATGATATTTCTGCAGAAAACAATATTTATGATTATGAATATTAATTTTTTATAGAGACCAGATAATATCTGGTCTCTTTTTCTAAGGAGGATTTTATTTTGGACGAGGCTCAACTTCGCTTTCTATTTGTATTTACAGATTTAATTGCTCCACTTGTTGCTGGTTATTTATGTTATCGCTATCAAGTAATCACACAAGATTTTTGTAATAAACTTATAAAAATCAATATTCGTTTAGTAGTTTCCATCTTATCTTTTTTAAGCTTTTGGACTTTAAAGATAAGCACAGATTTATTATGGCTTCCTTTATTTGGTTTTTTAGCCTGCATTATTCCTGGATTGATTGCCAAATATACATTTGCTTCTAGTTATAAAAATCTAAATGACCGCGGTGCTTATATGATGGCATCTATGCTATCTAATATTGGTACTTTATCTGGTCTATGTGCTTTTATAGTTTATGGTATTCAAGGCTTTGCCTATCTCCAAATTGTAGCCATGTTCCAAACTTTATTTACATTAAGCGTATGCTTTCCTTTAGCTAATTATTATCATTCAAAAGCTAGCCGTAGACATCATCAAAAAAATCAAATCAGCATTCGCAAATTATTATTCAATCTCAATCAATTACCAGTTTTAGCAATGATTATCGGTTTTTGTTTAGCTTTAAAAAATATCCCTACACCACAAATCGGTTATGATATTTTCAATTATTTAGTACATATAGGTGCTTGGGCAGGTCTATTTCCTGTTGGTTATATCACTAGATTTGATAAAGCCAAATATTTTTTACGCAAAACAAGCGATATCATTGTAGTAAAATTCGTTGTACTTCCTTTAATCGCTTATTTTGTTGTAATTTATCTTTTCAACGACCCTATTTTAATTGGCAGCATGATTATCGCCTTTTCTGCTCCAACTGCAATCAATGCTGTACTTGCTTGTAGCATATATAAATTAAATGTAAACATCGCTATTTCTTCATTCCTTTCTACAACAATCATCTTCTTACTCATAATATTCCCTTTATATTTCTTTGTAATTAAAGATTTAATTATACCTTAATCAATAATAAAAAAGTAAATAAGTAGTTTATAACTACTTATTAAAAATAATTTTAAGAAAATTTATTTTTGTCTTTACATGTACATTGTATACATGATACAATATGCATATAGAGAAGATAAATTTTCGCGGAGGCGATTTAAATGCGTATAGAACATGATTTTTTAGGTGAACTTGAAGTTCCTGATAATGCTTATTATGGTGTACAAAGTCTTAGAGGTTCTCATAATTTTAATATCACTGGACAAAAACTAGATTCCGATTTTATCATTGCACTTGCTATGGTAAAAAAAGCTGCAGCTATGGCAAATTTAAAAACAGCTCGTCTTGACAGTAAAATTGCAAAAGCTTTAATAGCAGCTGCTGATGAAATTATTGATGGAAAATTACATGATAATTTTATTGTTGACCCTATCCAAGGTGGTGCTGGTACTTCCATCAATATGAATATGAATGAAGTACTTTGTAATCGTGCTTTAGAAATTATTGGAGAGAAAAAAGGACGCTATGATATTATTTCTCCAAATAATCATGCTAATATGGCTCAATCTACAAATGATGCATTCCCTACAGCTATAAAATTATGTATTATTTTAAAATCTCGTAAATTAAAAATTGCTTTAAAACGTTTATCTTGGGAATTAGAACACAAAGCTCAAGAATTTAAAGATGTTCTCAAAATGGTAGAACACATCTTCAAGATGCTGTACCTATTACTTTAGGGCAGGAAATGTCTGCTTATGCTTCCGGTGTAAATCGCGGTTTACGTCGCATTGAACATGCTTTAATCAATTTACACTATATCAACATGGGCGGAACAGCTATCGGCACTGGATTAAATGCTGAACCTAATTACATTCCTGAAGTTGCTAAAATTTTATCTGTATTAGCTGAAGAAGATTTCCATGTAGCTGAAAATTTAATTGATGCTACTAATAATACAGATGGATTTGCTGATATGTCTTCTGCTTTAAAAAATACAGCACTTATGCTCATAAAAATGGCAAATGATTTCCGTTTAATGGCTTCTGGCCCTCGTTGCGGTTTAAATGAATTAAAATTACCAGCTCGTCAACCAGGTTCTTCCATCATGCCAGGAAAAGTAAATCCTGTTATCGCTGAAGTTTTAAATCAGACTTGCTACCAAATCATTGGCAATGATACTGCTATCTGCCTTGCTGTTGAAAACGGTCAATTTGAATTAAATGTTATGGAACCTGTAATTGCATTTAACATCTTTAATTCCTTAAAATATATGACAAATGCTGTTAATACTTTTGTTGATAATCTCTTAATCGATTTAGAAGCTAATAAAGAACAATGCTATACTTGGCTCAATCATAGTGTAGGTACAATCACAGCATTACTTCCTCATATTGGCTATGAAAATGCTTCTATGATCGCTAAAGAAGCTTATCAAACTAATAAACCTGTACGTGAAATCATCTTAAGTAAAAATCTATTAACTGAAGAAGAATTAGATATTATCTTATCTCCAAGTGAAATGACTCGTCCTGGTATCGCTGGTGATAAATTATTAAAAGAAAATCTTCAAAAAAGAGCTTAATATAAAAATTACCCCTAGTAATAAAATTTACTAGGGGTTTATTTTATTTTGTATTTATTTTTGCCATTAATGATGGTAATTCTTTAATATCATTGATTGTATAAGCTGGATTTTCCACTTTACCAAAGCCATAACTTGCAAAAATCATAGGAATGTTTGCCATTTCACAAGCTTCAAAATCGCCTTGTGTATCACCTACATAAATAGCTTCATCTATATTATTTTTTTTCATCAATAATTTAATAGTTTCGCCCTTATGCAAGCCTGTATCACCATAACATAAATGGTCTTTTACTTTATCTGTCATATTTGCATATCTTAAAGTTGTTTCGATATAACCTACCTGACAATTACTTACAACATATAAATTATAATCTTTTGCTAATTCGTTTAAAGTATCAATAACACCATCATAAAAAACACCTGAATGTTTTTCTAAATAAGCATCTTCATAATCATAACAAGCCTGACAAACTTCAGCACGTTTTTCATCATCTAAAGCAGGCAACATAAGTCTACCAATTTCATCCATGGTTTTACCAAATAATTTTTTTAATTTATCGCCATCTAAATTTGCTTTAATTCCTGCTTTTTCCCAAATAGCTTCATTCCAACTTTCAGCTACTACATCAGTGGAATCCCACAAAGTACCATCAATATCAAAAATAATATTTTTCATAGAAATCTCCTTATTATAAAATTATAAAAGTATTTATTTCCATTTTAAGAAAAATCTTAAAATTAATCAACAATAATTTAGCTAAAAAAGAAGACTTTTATTTTAATTATAAAGACGAATAGATAATAAAAAATATGCTATTTACAACTATACAATTATAAAATCATCTTTATAAAAATAGTATTGACAAAAAAAGATTTTATGTTTATAGTATTAGACAAAGACAAATGCAATGAACAGGAAAAGTATATTTGTGAAGTTTTCAGAGAGTTATGGTTTGGTGCGACATAATAATATAGCAAATAGAAATACACCTGTGAGCTACTGGCTGAACATTTATTTAGTAGCTTAGTCGGAATGCCACCGTTATCATAGGCTAGGGTATGTTAGTACCTGAATAAAGTGGCTTGCTAATAGCAAGAAGGGTGGTACCACGGGTTAATTACAGCTCGTCCCTATTTTAGGGACGAGCTTTTTTGCATTTATTTTTAAATAATAAAACTACTCAATTACTTAGCAATTTAGGAGGAATATATATTATGATTATCGTTATGAAACCAGAGGCTACAACTGCTGAATTAGAGGCTGTAAAAAATAAAATTACTGATGCAGGTTTAAATTTTCACCTTTCTCAAGGTTCTTCTCGTACTATCGTAGGTGTTATTGGTGATAAGAAAAAAAATTGCTACACTACAAATGAATAGTTTCGGTGGTGTAGAAAAAACTGTTTCCATCACTGAAAAATATAAATTAGTAAGCCGTGATTTTAAAAAAGAGGATAGCATTATTGATGTAAATGGTGTTAAAATTGGTGGTGGTCATCTCGCTATCATGTCTGGCCCTTGTGCTGTTGAAAGCAAAGAACAATTGCTTGAAGCTGCTAAAGCTGTAAAAGCTTGTGGCGCACAATTTTTACGCGGTGGTGCATTTAAACCTCGTACTTCTCCATATGATTTCCAAGGATTAGCTGAAGAAGGTTTAAAAATGCTTCGTGAAGTAGCTGATGAAGTAGGTCTTAATGTTGTAACTGAAATCGTAAATATCAACGATTTAGATATGATTTGCAAATACGCTGATATGCTTCAAATCGGTGCTCGCAATATGCAAAACTTCCAATTATTAAAAGAAGTAGGTCATACAAATAAACCTGTACTTTTAAAACGCGGTCTTAGTGCTACAATCAGTGAATGGTTAAATGCTGCAGAATACATCGCTAGCGGTGGTAATTACAATATCGTACTTTGCGAACGTGGTATTAGAACATATGAAACATTCACTCGTAATACTTTAGATTTAAGTGCTGTAGCTGCTGTTAAAGAATTATCTCATTTGCCTATCATCGTAGACCCCAGTCATGGTACTGGTCGTTGGCAAATGGTTCGCCCTATGGCTCGTGCTGCTATCGCTGCTGGTGCTGATGGCTTAATGATTGAAGTACATCCACATCCTGAAGTAGCTCTAAGCGATGGCGACCAATCACTTAAACCAGATAATTTTGCAGTTGTTATGCAGGAAGTTCGTCAAATTGCACAAATGATGGGGAAAACATTATGAATACAGAAAAAACACCAAAATTACATTTAGCCATTTTAGGTGTAGGTCTTATCGGTGGTGCTTTCGGTATGGCACTAAAAGATAAATTACAAGATGATATCTTCATCACTGGTAATACTCGCACTGAAAAATCTTTACATGAAGCAAAAGCTTTAAAGGCAATTGATGAAGGTTTTTTAGACCCAATAGAATGTGTACAAGGTGCTGATATTATTTACCTCAGCACTCCTGTATTACAAATTGTACCTTTAGTAAAAAAAATATTACCACATTTAAAACCAGGCGCAATTTTAACAGATGCAGGCAGTACAAAATCTTTCATTGCCAAACAAATCATGGATTTACTTCCTGAAAATATCTATTATGTAGCTGGTCATCCTATGACAGGACGTGAAAAAAGCGGTGTAACAGCTGCTCATAAGGATTTATTCAATAATAAATGTTATGTAATCGTCAAAGATACAGGTGCTCCAGCCAAAGTAGTTGAAAAAATCGTCAATCTAATAAAATTAACTAATGCTAATATTACAACTCTCACTTTAGAAGAACATGATAGATGTGCTTCTATCATCAGTCATATTCCTCATATTACAGCAGCTGCACTAGTTAATCTTTTAGATAAAAACCCTAACGATTTAGAATCTTGCATCACTCTTGCTGGTGGTGGATTTAAAGATACTACGCGCATTGCTTCCTCTAATGCTGATATGTGGGCAGATATATGTATCTCTAACAGTGAGCCTATTATCGAACATCTATCACAACTTCAATCACTACTAAGCGGAGTAATCACTTCTATTGCCAAAAAAGACCGCCAAGCCATTCATGATTATTTTGTTGAATCAAAAACAAGACGCGATATGATACTAGAAGAAACAAAGGACAAATATGATTTAATTTAGGTGAAAAATGCAACACAAAGCTTATAGTTTTCTAATTATCGCTTGTCTTCTATGGGGATTTCAACCTGTTACTATAAAAATAGTAACGCAAGAAATGAATATCTTAACGATAATTCCTCTTAGATTTCTTATTGTCAGTATAATCTTATTCATTATCATGAAAATAACAAATGAAAAAAAATTTTTTACCACCCAAAAAATCTCTATTAACTTTATTCCTAATGGGATTTTTGGTATTACAGTAAGTAATGGTATTCAATTCACAGGACTACAATATTCCTCTGTTGGTAATATGACATTAATCAGTACCACAGCTCCTGTCATCACTGTTATTTTAGCTAGAATTTTTCTTAATGAACGTTTAAATTTAATTCAAATAATAGGTATAATAATTTCTTTTTTTGGTACCTTATACCTATTGAGTGGAGGTACACTTTCCACATTTACCCAAATGAATTTTAACAAAGGAGATATTTATTTCTTCATCGGTGAAGTAGCTTGGGTCATATATATTTTACTTAGTATTCCTATACTCAAAAAATATCAGTATTATCAGCCACTGCTTGGTCTGGATTATTCGGCTCTATTTTGACAGCACTATTTGCCCACTATAGTGTAGGCTTACAAATAGTTCCATTATCCACTCTTGGTATTTATTCATTCTTATTTATCATTTTAGGTGGCGGTATAACTGCTATGATTTGCTGGAATTTAGGCACTAAAAAAGTAGGAGCTAGTAATTCTGCTATATTTTTGAATTTATTACCTGTAGTAGGTATTATTTCTGCATATTTTACCTTGAATGAACCGATTACTCTGCAAAAAATTTTAAGTGGTATCTTTATTATTTTAGGCGTATATATAACGACTCATAGCCACAAATTTATCAAGAAATCTAACTAAAAGAAAAAGACGATATCAAGATGATTTTATTCATCAAGACATCGCCTTTTTTATTTATCTAATTTAATTAAATACTTTAAATTCAAAGGAGAAATGTTTATCTTCGTTTTTAGTAATATATTCATCAAGAGTTGGTGCACCCCAAGAATCATCACCGCCAACACCGTACATACCAGCAGAAGCTCTAACTACTGTATGATGTGGTCTAGCTAAATCATAATGATGTCTAGCATTTTCAAGTTCATGTGGATTGTATGGAAGAGCAGAAGCTTCAAATGGAGTTGCAGAAGAAATTCTAACACCTCTACCGCGTCTATCTGTTACTTCAAACCAACGAACATCACAATGATTTCCACATTCTTGTGGTACTAAATATGGCTGAATTTCATCTTGTGTTGTAGTAGTGAAGATGCCTAATTTGCCACCTTCTTTACGGTCAATATAATTATCACATGGACCTAAACCATAGTATTTGATTTGGTCATAATCAACTGGAAGTGTAAAGAGCATACCAAAATCAGGAATAGCAGGAAGACCTTCTACTTTTTTGTAATCCATATCAACTTTAACAACGCCATCACCTGTAACAGTATAAGTTACTACTACATGAGCTACTGGTCTTGTTGCAAGTTCATAAGTGTATTTTACAGTTGCAGATTCATTACCATTTTCAGATACTTGCATATCTACGCATTTAGTGTACATGCTTGCTAATTTCCATTGAGCTGTATCAAATGGCATACCACAACCATTATCATTGTCGATAGGTGCTCTCCAGAAATTCATTTTAGGGAATTCTTCAATGAGTTCTACGCCATTATATTTATAAGAAGTAAGCATTTTTCTATCAGCAGAGAACATAACGCTGAAGCCTTCGCCTTTTACGCCAATATTGAAATCGGATTTAACGACTTTAATTGGAGCTACTGCTTTTTTATCTGCTTTGCCTTCTTTTGTGAATACATATTGACCGAAAGCTACTTCATGGCCACAATTTGCCCAAATAGTTGCTTGTTTTAATACTAAAGAAGCTGTAACTACATATTCGCCTGCACCAAATGTAGGTAATGTATAAGCTACTTCACCTGTTTGACCTGCATTGATATCAGCAGTTAATTTTTTCTGCCAAACATTTTTGCCATTTTTAGCTAAAGCAATAATTAAATCATAATCACTTGTATTTGTGAATAAAGATTTATTGATGATTTTTACACCAGTTTCACTTGGAACGAGTGTGAAGTTTTGATAATTGAATTTAACTTCTTGTAATTTAGAAGTTGGTGCATGATCTGCAAATACGATACCATTACCAGAAAAATTATAATCACATGGTCTATCGCCAAAATCGCCACCATAATTCATTACATCATTGCCATATAAATCTCTAGTCCAGATAGCTTGGTCTGCAAAGTCCCAAATAAATCCGCCTTGATATAATGGTTCTTCATCAGTTAAATCAGTGTATTTATGCATACCACCATTACTGTTACCCATGGAATGAGTATATTCACAGCAAATAAATGGTTTTTCTCTATATTTAGATAAGAATTCTTTTATCTGTGCTACTTTTGTATACATCTGGCTTTCCATGTCGCTTGTACCATCATAACGACGTTCATCAGGCATAGCCAATACCATTTTTCCACTTGCTTCATTAACACGGTCCCAGCAAATGCTTTCATAATGAACTAAGCGAGATGGGTCAGCTTTACGGAAGTATTCAGACATATCATAGATATTTTTACCACCATAAGATTCATTACCACAAGACCAAATAATGATACTAGCATGGTTTTTATCGCGTTCAAGCATGGATTTTGCTCTATCCAATACAGCTCCATGCCAATGTGGATGATCATTTGGTACAGTGTTTTTATCACAGCGTACGCTTCCACGAATTTGCCAAGAACCATGTGTTTCCATATTTGTTTCATCAATTACATAGAAACCATAGATATCGCAAAGTTCATATAATTTACTGTTATTTGGATAGTGAGATGTTCTGATAGCATTGATATTATTTAATTTCATAATATCTAAATCATGAGCGATTTTGCTTTCAGGAATAGCACGTCCATAGTAGCAATCGAATTCATGGCGGTTAACACCTTTAAATACAATGCGTTTACCATTGATTTTCATGATATTGCCGTCCATTTTAAATTCTCTAAAACCAATGTTTTGTGGAATGATTTCTACTACATTATCATTTTCATCTTTTACAGTGAAAGTAGCTTTATAAAGATTTGGATATTCTGCACTCCAAAGTTTTACGTTTTCAACGTCTGCTGTAAATACGCTTGTAGCACCTGTAATTTCTTGAACTGTATCAATTACTACATTTTCTTCATTATCTACTAATTTAACTGCTAATTTTTTAGCATTTTCATTGTTCCATTTGAAATCAATAGATAATTTACCATCTTTATAATCATTGCAAGGAGTTGCATGAATGAATAAATCATCAACATGAACTTGTGGTTTTGTATAAAGATATACATCGCGATAAATACCGCTAAAGCGCCAGAAATCTTGGTCTTCAAGCCAGCTAGCGGAGCTGAAACGATAAACCTGTACTGCTAATTTATTTTCACCTTCAACGAGATAAGGTGTTAAATCAAATTCTGATGGTGTACAGCTATCTTCGCTATAGCCTACAAATTTGCCATTGAGCCATAAAGCCATTGCACTATCTACGCCCTGGAAAGATACAAATACTTCATTCCAGCCTTGTGGCACTGTAAAATATTTTACATAAGATGCGATTGGATTATTTTCTGTAGGAATTTCGCCTTCGTTTAATTCTTCATGACCGTCCCAAGGATAAGCTACATTTGTATATTGAGGTTTGCCGTAACCTTCCATTTGAATATGTGCTGGAACACGAATTGTATCCCAAATTTTGCAGTTATAATCTGCTTTTTCAAAACCTTCAATACGAGATGCTAAATTTTTTGCATAAGAGAAATACCATAATCCATTTAAAGATTGACGCATGAACATTTCTTCATTGAGCATTTCTTCTTCATTAGCATAATAATGATGGTCGCTATGTGCAGGTAGACGATTATCTGCAAAATATGTTGAGTCTGCCAATTTGCTTATATCAAAAATCTTTTTCTTCCATAAATAAATAACACCTCATTTTTTATTTTCGAAAAATATTTTTTATCTAAACGTTACATTGAAATTTAAACTAAAATTAAATT
>ENA-OQCN01001047-OQCN01001047.1-human-gut-metagenome-genome-assembly--contig:-NODE-1047-length-14148-cov-2.847586_pt1 | contig 14148 bp, 16 predicted proteins | sample MGYA00242497_ERZ504576 | MGnify/ENA primary metagenome ERZ504576 (study PRJEB26092, sample SAMD00036296) | human gut metagenome | host: Homo sapiens | study: EMG produced TPA metagenomics assembly of...
TCAGCGTGAGCGGAGTACGCAGTTCATGGGTGATGTTGGTGTAGAAGCGCAGGCGTTCTTCATTCAGTTCTTGTTTGTTCAGACTTTGCTTGCGCTCCACTTCCAGTGAACTCTCTAAGTCCAGTTTGCGTTTATAAAAACGTGACACTCCGTAAATGATCAGTATTATCAGCAAGGCGTAAATTAGTTTAGCATACCAGCTCAACCAGAATGGAGGGGTGATGCGGATATGCAGTGTAGCTTCGTCCTTTTCCCATTCCTGATTCCTTAAACGTGTTTTTACTTTAAAGGTATAATGTCCGGGTGGAATATTTCTGAAAATGATTTGCTTTTCGCCTTGTGTGTTGTACCAAGTGTTTTCCAATCCTTCCAGAATGTAAGAAAACTCTACTTGTGAGCTGATGGCATAGTCTAGTACATTGAATGAAATCTTGAATGTATTTTGATTATAGGGGAGCTGTATGTTGCATCGGTGAGAGGAAGGGGATGCTCTGTATCTTTGCTTTCTGTCTGTTTGTCGTAAATAGAAAATTGTGTGATGGTGACCGGTGCCGGTTTACGGATAGAGTTGACTTCACCGGGAGTAAAGTAACAGCTCCGCCTTGTGAACCGAAATAGAGGATTCCGTCAGTGGAAATGCAGGTAGATCCGTCCATAAAGTCTCCCATGGGTACTCCGTCATAGTGGTTGTAATTGTAGAAAGTCTTTGTCTTTTCGTCCAATCGTGAAATACCGGCATTGGTACTGAGCCAGATGGTTCCGTCATGGTCTTCCTGTATGGCGCGTACATTGGTGTTTTGCAGTCCTTCTTTCGTCCATAATGGGAATAATCTTCCAGATGGCTGGCATCTCGGAAAACCAGGATTCCGTCATTGGTTCCTACCCAGATTCGTTTACGCGAATCCTCCATCAAATAATTGACGGAGCGTATGGGGAAACTTTGCTCTGTTGTCAGTTCCTGGAACAGTTGTCCTTTGTCATCGAACAGAAACAATCCTTTGGCTCCTATCCATAGTTTGCCGTTCTTGTCCCTTAGGATGCTTCTTATTCCTTTATTGGTCAATAGTCTGTTAATTTTATCTTCTTGTGTCAGCTCCCGGTTGTAGGCGGAATAAAGTCCACTTTGGGTACCTATCCATATTTTTCCGTCTGTATCTTCGTAGAAGCATAGGATGTCCAGGCTTCCATCTTTATCATCTCCGATACAGGTTATGCGTTTGGTGTCAGGATGATAGATGGCTACACCATGTTTGTGGGTACCCAGCCACAAGTCGCCATGTTTGTCCTGATGGATGACGCTGATATGTGTTTGTTTGTTTAGACGACATTGGTTTAGGGGGATGATTTCTATTTCTTTCCCTTCTTTGTAAATACCTAATTCGCCTTCTCCACCCAACCATATTTGTCGGTTGTTGTCTGCCCATAGCCCCCAGACTTGTTTGTTGCAGTTATGACCATACTTTTCTGTTTTGTAAGTGATGGTATTGAACAGGGGTTGGGTATGACTGATAAAGTCAATTCCTCCCCGATAGTTGCCTATCCATATGTTGCCGAAAGAATCCTGTATGATGCTTTGTGCATTGGGACTAGACAAACCGTGTCCGTCATTGCTGGCTGTGATACGGGTAAAGATGGCTTGTGCTGGAGGGGTGAACGTATTCTCGAGTAGGTTGAAGATGCTGACCCCGCCCAGATAGGTGGAAATCCATAACGTGCGTCATTCATTTGTTTGATATCGGCTACTTGGTTACCTAACAGGGAGTGTTCATTATCCTCCATCTGTCTGAAAGTGGTGAAACTTTCTTTTTGAGGGTTGAATAGTACTAGTCCGTTATTGGTGCCTAACCAGATATTATGGCTTTTATCCTTATAAATGACGTTTACGCTGTTGTCGGGCAGACTATTTTGATTTCCGGGGATATGCCGATAGTTCTTGCAAAAGTTGTTTTTTATTGAAATGATACTCAACCTTTGTCACTGTGGCCGATGTATAGGTTACCGTTTCCGTCATCGACAGCTGTCTGGAAAGGGCCTTTTAATCCCAGTACCGTCTGTGGGGTATAGCAGGTGGTGTCTTGTGCAGACCAATGTATAACTCCTGCAGTATGATGGGTAATCCATATACCGGAGTCGGTAGCAGCGGTCAGCCCCGTGATGTTTTTGTCCAAGTGACTTAGCGGAGTGGCATGGGGCATCATGCTTCCGGTAGGATAGTCAAAATAAAATAGCCCTTGATCAGTTCCAACCCATACGTTATCATTCGTGGGGTCGGCTAGCAGACTGTTGATCCAGTTTTGCTCTGTCTTATGATTGTCTTGTCCATAAAGAATGAATTTTTGTCCGTCGAACCGGTTGAGTCCTGATGAGGTCGCTACCCAGATATATCCTTTTTGGTCTTGGATAATTTTTTGTGTGTAGTTGCTGGATAGTCCGTCTTCCATTCCCAGGCGTTTAATGGTATAGGGCTGCGCTGATATTTTCTCAAGGCTTGAAAGTGAGACGATAAAAAATAAAGTAATAATGAACGATATGTTTTTCATGAGGATATTAATTTGTGTATGGCAAAATTAGCATAAATCTTTGATATGACATGCTGACGGAGGGTTAAGAATTCGGCAATAGGCTATTAAAAACTCGTTATGAACGATTTTTCTATGTTTCGTGAACGGTTTTTATTCATTTGTGTTTGATAACACCTTTTATATTTGCAGAAGAAAAATAAACCCGTTTGATGCTTATGAAGACATAAAGTTAACCAATTTTATCGAAGAGGATGTCTTTTAGGAAAAAAATCTTCTAGTGATAAAGTGAATAATTAATCACCTTGTAATAATCTAATAAAAGAAAAACGATGAAATCAAACTCGTTCTTAAAAAATCGAAAGGCTTTGACAGCCTTATTGCTTTGCACAGGTTTCGTTGCGACTCAGCCGTTCAGTGTGATGGCCGAAGAAATTGTAACTGCCGTACAAACTGTCCAGCAACAGAAACAATCCGTATCAGGTACGATTAAAGATCCGGTAGGGGAACCGGTTATTGGTGCCAGTATTTTAGAGAAAGGTACTACCAATGGTACAATTACTGATTTCGATGGTAATTTTACATTGAATGTGGCTCCAGGAGCTACATTGGTTATTTCTTATATAGGATATAAGAATCAAGAGATGAAAGTTATTCCGGGAAAATCACTTAACATTATTTTGCAAGAGGATACAGAAACGTTGGAGGAAGTGGTGGTAGTCGGTTATGGTGTGCAGAAGAAATCAGATGTGACCGGTTCTGTTACTTCAGTAGGGAAGGAGCGTCTGGGAAAACTTCCGGTGACGAATGTATTACAAGCTGTTCAAGGTGCGGCGGCAGGTGTTACTATTACACAAACATCTTCCATTCCGGGCGATGCACCGGATGCTTTGGTGCGTGGTCAGAATTCCATCAATGCTAATTCCGGGCCATATATTGTTGTGGACGGTGTGCCTATCAGCAAGTCGGGAGGTACATTGAATGATATCAATCCGAATGATATTGAATCCATGGAAATTTTGAAGGATGCTTCGGCCACTGCCATTTATGGTACAAACGGTGCGAATGGTGTTATTTTGATTACTACTAAGCGTGGTACTTCCGGCAAGCCGACTATTCGTTATAACGGATATTTCGGAGTGGAGGATTTTTCTCATAAACTAGATTTCTGTGATGGTGCGCAAATCACTCAACGTTATAGAGATTATGTGTCACAGAACCCCGGAGAAACCATGTACAATGATTATGTGAAGAATGCATACGAAGCGGAAAATCAGGCCAATGGTATAGAGAATGATTGGATTGATGCTGTATCGCAAACTGGTATCATCCAAGACCATAACGTAAGTATCGGCGGTGGGGCGGATAATGTGAAGTATTACGTTTCTGCCGACTATATGAGTCAGAAAGGTGTGTTGAAAGGGTTCAATTACAAACGTTACTCCATTCGTACCAACATTGATATGAGTGTGACTGATTATATGAAGGTAGGGACTAATTCATATATAGTATCTCATAACCGTGACGGTGGACGTGTTAACTTTCTGATGGCTGAGGCTATGTCTCCTTATGCAAAAATGTATGAAGAAGACGGCAGCTATTGCATTAATCCGATGTACAGTGAAACTTTGTTTACCAATCCGTTGATGTGGACTACTACTAATCCCGAGCGTCGTCAGTGAATATCAATATAAACGGTTATGCGAGATTGATTTCGGAAGTTGATTTCTCCTCTTAAAGGATTGACCTATAAATTCAATGGTGGTTATGCATATATGCCCAAACGTTATAATAATTATGAAGGTAAGTCGGTGAATAATAAGACCGGTTATGCTGAAATAAAGAATGAAGAAACACAAAGTTATACCATAGAGAATATCCTTGCTTATAATCGTGATTTAGGAAAGCATCATTTGGATTTGACAGCTTTGTATGCCGCTTCACGTAAGAAATATCAACGTTCGCAAGCTATGGCCAGCAAATTTATTAATGACGACCAGCAGTGGCATAACATGGGTAGTGCGGAAACACCTAGCGTAGCTCATATACCGACCTTTATACTACTGTTTCACAAATGGGACGAATTAATTATTCTTATGACAGCCGTTACTTGTTTACATTTACAGTGCGTCGGGACGGTTCTTCTGTTTTCGGTGATAATAACAAATACGGTGTATTCCCTTCTGTCGCTTTAGGTTGGAATATTGCCCGTGAATCATTTATGGAATCTTCCAGTAATTGGTTGAACACATTAAAGCTGCGTGCGTCTTATGGTAAAGCGGGTAATGAGGCCATCGGAGTATATCAGTCACGTGTGAAGATGGATTCAGGCATGTTGGCTTTAGGCGGAGCTTCGAATGCAGGTTTATGGCCCAATGATTTGATGGGGAATGCGGATCTGACTTGGGAAACCACAAAGAGTTTCAATGTCGGTCTGGACTTCGGACTTTGGAATAACCGTTTGACAGGTAATATTGATGTGTATTTCTCAAAGACCAACGATTTGCTTCTGAAACGTAATTTACCTAAAGTAACTGGTTACAATACCGTGTACTCCAATATGGGTGAAACAGCTAATAAAGGTGTGGAATTGACACTGAATTCCCGTAATATTGTTTCAGGCGATTTTACCTGGAGTTCCAATTTGGTATTTTCATGGAATAAGAATGAGATAAAAGACCTTTATGGAGACGGACAGAACGACTTGGGTAACCGTTGGTTCCTTGGACATCCGATAGGCGTGATTTATGATTATACAATGGTTGGAATCTGGCAGGAAGATGAGATAGCCCGTGGCGACCATTTGAATTGGGACCCGATTGCAGAAGCTGGTGATGTGAAGTTGGCGGATATCAGTGGCCCTGACGGAGTACCTGATGGCAAGATTGATGACAATGACCGTACCATCAAAGGGCAGACAACACCGAAATGGATTGGTGGTCTGACGAATACGTTCACTTATAAGGATTTTACATTGAGTATCTTTATCCAGACTACACAAGGATTGAAAAAGAACAATTCATTGATCGGTATGGCAGGTGATGAAATGGGACGTCGTAATACCACTACTGAAATAGGTTATTGGACTCCGGAAAACAAGAGTAACGAATGGCGTTCATTGCGTAAGAACTCAAACAAACATGGATATGGTTTCCCTTGTGATGCCAGTTATACACGTATCAAAGACATCACATTAAGTTATACTTTCCCACAGCGCATGATTCAGAAGATGGGTATCGGTGGTTTGCAGCTTTATGTGAGCGGACGTAACCTGTTTACTTTCACGGATTGGGTAGGTTGGGATCCTGAGGCTCGTCAGGTAGCTCGTGGTAATAGTTCATGGGATAGTACAAGAGGTGAAACTGTATATGACAGCAGTAACTACCCGATGACTAAGAGTTGTGTATTTGGAGTTAATTTAACATTCTAAAAAACGAAGAACTATGAAATTTAGAAATATATTATTAACAACTTTTGCTGCATCGGCATTTGTTATTGGGACTACATCATGCAGCGATAGTTTTCTGGATGAGAAAATGTACTCTAGTTATGGTCCGGAAGTATCAGATGTAAATGCGAATTGGTAGGTCTGCACCGTCAATATGCTGCTATATGGGGAATGTCCAGTCAGCAGGGATTTGTAGGATGCTGGCAGGTAGGTACGGATGTAGGTGCTCCCGGTGACACTCAGGGGGTAGAGGTTCCTTTTTACAGATATCAGGAATTGAATGCAGAGAATGCAGGGGTAAGTTTCCTTTGGGAAAAATTATATGAGCTCATTAATAGTGCGAATCAGATTATCGCTTCACAAGCTGAAGGCGGTGATGCGGCGGCAACAGCCGAAGCCATGTTCTTTCGTGCTTATGCATACAATATGTTGGTGACATTATGGGGGGATGTACCTTTGGTGACAGAATCTACTAGTATTCCGCGTACAGATTATACCCGTAATGCGGTTGCGAGGTGGATGGAGTCATTGATTCTGACTTGGTTTATGCCATGTCTAATCTTCCGGTAGTGGGAGCTGCCAAAAATGAAAGCCGTATAAATCAGGACATGGCAAGACAGTTGGCAGGAGAAGCCTATCTTCGGATGGGTATGCGTGATGCTTCCTATTTCAAGAAGGCGGAAGATGCGGTGACGCCTATTATAACAGGTGGTAAATATGAACTGATTTCAGCAAGATATGGTAAATATGCGGCCGAGCCGGGTGATTATTATCATGATATGTTCCGTTGGGGGAATCAGCGTCGTTCACAGGGGAATATGGAGGCTATCTGGACTTTCGAAATGGAGTATAACCGTGATGTGAATGGCGGTACAATTGATAATCCGCAACAACGTCGTAACTGGGTTCCTGCTTTCCATAAACTGGATGGTATGGTGAATGCGGATTCCATAGGCGGTCGTGGTAATGGCCGTTTGCGTATCAGCAATTTTGTGAAATACGGATTGTATGAGAAAGGTGATATCCGTAATTCTAATTATAATATCCGTCGTGTAATGTGGTATAACAAGCCCGGTTTTTCAAAAGAAGTTGGTATTGATGCTAAAGGGTTCTTGGTGGATAAAGACAAAGGTGTAAGAAATGTGACATTAAAAACGGGCGACCAGGTCATCCCTCACGAGGGAGATTCATTGAACGTATTTTATCCTCATCCACTAAATGGGGGCGTTATGATGAAACCGATGATTTTGGTTATGCTGTAGTGAAGGACTGGCCTGTGATGCGTTTGGGAGAAACTTACTTGCTTCGTGCAGAGGCTCGTTTCCGTCAGGGGAATACACAGGGGGCGCTGATGACATCAATGTGTTGCGCGACCGTGCCTTTAAAGACTATCGTGCGGTGGCTCCGGGTGCTGGTAAAGTAACGGCTGATCAGATTGACATTGACTTCATTTTGGATGAACGTGCCCGTGAATTGATTAGTGAGGAGAACCGTCGTATGACTTTAGTCCGGACCAATACGTTGGCCGAACGTATCAAATTGAATGGGGATGTGGAACCTGCCGCACCAAGCAATAAGGTGATTACAGGTTTTGATGCCAATATCCATACATTGCTTCCGATACCTCTCACCGAGATTCAATTGAACAAAGACGGAGATTTGAAACAGAATCCGGGTTATTGATTCTGTCGGATATAAGTAAGAAGATAGATATATAAAATATTGAAAGAGCATGAAGGGCATATCTCTTAAAGAGAGTGCCCTTATTTTATTTCCTCTAGTTTGGTAAATCCGACGTGATTTATTTCTTTAGAAAGAATAAAAAGCGGCTTTTGGCTGATTTCTGTCCTATTTTGCACGAATTATACCCCCTTTTTTATTAGCAGAATATGTATTTTTGAAGAATAAAAAACAGCTGTATCGGGTTGGAACTCGATGACAGGTAATGAATAACCCCATAAAATACTATGATGCGACTTTTATTATCTCTTTTATTGCTTTTGTCATTTTTGCAGATAAATGCACAGACTTATCCTAAAGTGATTCTTCTGGGTGATTATCCTGACCCTTCTATTATGCGTGACGGCAAGGATTACTACATGACTCATTCTCCTTTCTATTACGCTCCCGGATTCTTAATCTGGCACTCGCAGGATTTAATGAACTGGGAGCCGTTATGTCGTGTCATGCCTCAATATGAAGGCTCTGCATGGCACTGATTTGTTGAAATACAAAGATACTTATTATATTTATTATCCTGCCGCAGGAACAATTGGGTGATGTGGGCGAAAGATATTCGTGGGCCGTGGAGTCTTCCCGTAGACTTGAAGGTAGGAGGAATTGACCTGGTCATGTCGTGGATAGGGAGGGAAATCGCTATCTTTATGTGGATAAAGGGGAGGTGATCCGGTTAACAGAAGACGGACTTGCTACCGTTGGGGAGAAGAAGAAAGTATATGACGGATGGAAATATCCTGATCATTGGGATACGGAATGCATGTGTCTGGAGTCCCCGAAACTGAATGAACACAACGGATATTATTATCTTACTTCTGCCCAAGGAGGGACTGCGGGACCCGCAACGAGCCACATGGTTGTGTCCGCCCGTTCAAAAAGTGTGACCGGCCCTTGGGAGAATTCACCTTACAATCCCATTGTGCATACATATAGTGCAACGGATAGTTGGTGGTCTAAAGGTCACGGCACACTGATAGATGATGTGAACGGCAACTGGTGGATTGTTTATCATGCATATGCCAAAGGCTATCATACATTAGGACGCTCCACCTTGATTGAACCGATAGAATGGACGGAAGACGGCTGGTATCGTACCGTATCTGCCGCTACCCCTGTCACTCCGGAGCAGGAAATCAAACATGGATTGGAACTGTCCGATGATTTCAAAGGTCCTCAATTGGAACTTCAGTGGACTTTTTGGAAAGAATATGCTTCCAAATCCCTGACTTTCAAGGAGGATATCTTATGGATGAAGGCCAAAGTCGGACTCCTGCCGACGGACGGGTGTTGTTGACCACCGCTGAAGACAAAAATTACGAAACACAAGTGGAAATCCGGACAGGGAATGGAAATGTGGCCGGGCTTATCCTGTATTATAATGAAAAGGCTTACGCCGGAGTCGTTTCCGATGGAAAGACATTCTATATTTACCGGGATGCGGAGCACAAGACGGAACTTCCCAACCGCATTGGGAAACATTTCTTTGCCAGACTGCACAATTGCGGTAACCGTCTGTCCGTAGAGGTGAGTAAGGATGGGAAAGAATGGACTCTTCTAACTGGTGATATGGATGTTTCCTCCTTGCATCACAATAATTATGGTGGTTTTTATGCTTTGCGTGTCGGTCTGTTTTCTGCCGGAAAAGGAAGTGCGGGTTTCAGCCGCTTCCGTTATCGGAATGCGGTTCCGCAAGAGAAAGATATGAGCGCCTATCTGATGGTCTTCCACAAAGACGAGGACCATGGACTTCACATGGCAATCAGTCCCGACGGCTACACTTTTACCGCTTTGAACGAAGGAAAGCCCGTCATAGCCGGAGATACGATAGCTGAACAGAAAGGTATCCGCGATCCGCATATCTTCCGTGGTCCGGATGGAGCATTCTATCTGTCGATGACCGATTTGCATATTTATGCGCAGCGTGACGGATATCGTGATACAGAATGGGAACGCGATGGAAAAGAGTACGGATGGGGTAACAACCGGGGGCTGGTATTGATGAAATCTTGGGATCTGATTCACTGGAAGCGTACCAATCTGCGCTTTGATAAATTATCTGCTGCTTACAGTGAGGTAGGTTGCGCTTGGGCTCCTGAAGTGACCTATGATGATAAAAAGGAAAGTTGATGATGTATTTCACCATGCGCTTTAAGAATGAAGCGAACAAACTTTATTATGTATATGTCAATGACGACTTTGATAAATTGGAAACTTTACCTCAGCTTCTTTTTCAATATCCCGATGAGAAGATTTCTGCTATCGATGCGGATATTACCCGTATAGGAGATAAATATCACATGTTTTACGTTTCGCACGATGGGGGCGCCGGTATCAAGCAGGCTGTTTCGGATAGGGTAAACAGTGATTACAAGTATAATGCCCGTTGGTATGATCCTGAACCCACGGCGTGCGAAGCTCCGAATTTGTGGAAACGCATTGGTGAGGATAGATGGGTGTTGATGTATGATGTGTACGGGCAGAAGGTTCATAATTTCGGATTCAGTGAAACTTCCGACTTCGTACATTTCACTCCTTTGGGACAGTTTAACCAAGGAGTGATGAGGACTACTAACTTTACTTCTCCCAAACATGGGGCAATCATTCATCTTACCCGCCAGGAAGCGGAACGCCTGGCAGAACATTGGGGGATGTCTTACGATGCTTTGCTTCCATCTGAATAAGAAACATTTTATATAAAATAATTCATGATGAGTAAACTGAGAAACAGCTTGTGTGAGTTGTGCACAGCTTTGATTTTCTTTTGCGGATGCAGCAATGAACCGTTGCAACCCATTCGTTCAGGTGAGATATGGCCTGATAACAACGGAGAGCATATCAATGCCCATGGGGGCGGAGTAATGTACCATGATGGAACATACTATTGGTTCGGTGAGAATAAATGTGATACTACCAGCAGTGCCATGGTGGGAGTAATGTGCTATTCTTCTCGGAATCTTACTGACTGGAAGAACGAAGGCGTAGCGCTTTCTGTTGTTGATAACGACAGCAGCGACATAGCGCGTGGATGTATATTGGAACGTCCTAAAGTGATATATAATGCGAAAACAGGGAAGTTTGTGATGTGGTTCCATCTGGAATTGAAAGGAAAAGGTTATGCAGCCGCCCGTGCCGGGGTGCAGTCAGTGATACTCCTGTCGGTCCTTACCGTTTCATCCGTTCGGGACGTGTCAATGCTGGTAAGCTGCCTGTTGATATGGACGGACAGGCTGTTGCAGTGCTGGATACTCTGAATGCCAAGAATTATGAAAAATGGTGGACTCCCGAATGGACGGATGCTGTGCAAAAAGGCTTGATAGTAAAGCGTGATTTGGATGGCGGACAGATGTCTCGCGATATGACTCTTTATGTAGATGAGGATGGTAAAGCCTACCATATTTACTCTTCCGAAGAAAACCTCACACTCCAAATAGCGGAATTGAGCGATGACTATCTTTCACACACAGGGAATTATGTGCGTGTGGCTCCGGCAGGACACAATGAGGCACCTGCTATCTTCAAAAAAGACGGAACCTACTGGATGATCACTTCCGGTTGTACCGGTTGGGCTCCCAATGAGGCTCGTATGTTCTCGTCTTCTTCCATCTTCGGACCGTGGTCTCAGCATCCCAACCTTGTGTGGGACCTAAGTCGGAACTTACGTTTGGCGGACAGAGCACTTATATTCTGAAAGTGGGGGGGAAGAAAGACGCCTTTATATTTATGGCGGATATCTGGCGTCCGGAGCATCCCAGTGATGCCCGTTACATTTGGTTACCTGTTCAATTCAAGGAAGGAATTCCATACGTGGAGTGGATGGACAACTGGACACTGGATTTCTTTCAGTAATCCCTGTTGAAAATAGTCTGAAGGATGGAAAATAGTGCAATAGTCTGTTCTTGACTGATTATTGCATCCATCTTGCTCGATTTTACCCCTATGGTTGTCAATCAGATTTTTTATCTTTGCTATCGGTAAAAAGAGATAATAGGTATTAAAGATAGGTTTTTAGGAAGAAGGTTAACATACTGTGATGTGATAATAGAATTTTAGGTTAGGTTAAGTTAGAATTGAAGGCATATTTCGTGAGGAAATGTGCCTTTCTGTTTTCATTACCTTTCTAGGTTCGTATATTTGTAATGTCGAATTTGTGAAACTTAAAATAGAATATGCATGAAAAAGATTGGATTGTTTTTGTTGTTAGGTTTTTCTCTTTCGTGGCTGGTGTCTGCTTGCCAAGAACGTCAGCAGGAAAGACGGAAGGAAGTGCCTTTGGATTCTATTGTACTGAGTGACCCTTGCATTTTGGCAGACAGGAAGACGGCTATGTATTATATGACCGGAACCGGCGGTATGCTTTGGAAAAGCAAGGATTTGAAACTTTGGGAAGGACCGTTTCATGTGGCAAAGACTGATTCCGGTTCGTGGATGGGACCGAAACCAATGATTTGGGCTGCCGAGTTACATCCGTATAAGGCAAGTATTATTATTTTGCCACTTTCACCAATCAGGCGGTGAAGATTGATACGGTACAAGGGAATGTAATAGAGCGCCGTGCCAGTCATGTTTTGGTGAGCGATAACCCGGACGGACCTTACGTTCCCATGAAGGATTCCACTTACCTGCCTGCTGATAAACCAACCTTGGATGGGACTTTCTGGTGGATAAGGACGGAAAGCCTTATATGGTATATTGTTATGAATGGTTGCAAGCCTTGGACGGTACGATAGAGAAAATAGAACTGAAGCCTGACTTAAGTGGAACCATAGGCGAAGGGAAATTGCTGTTCCGTGCCAGCGAATCGCCGTGGAGCCGTGAAAAAGATGCGGATGGCAAGGACAAACCGAATAAAGTCACTGACGGTCCGTATCTATTCCGTACAGGAACAGGTAGACTCGGTATGATTTGGACTAGTTGGATTTATAATGTGTACACTCAGGGAGTGGCTTATTCTGAAAGCGGAACCTTGGATGGACCATGGATACAGGAGAAAGACCCGATTACTCCTCCCAATTTCGGTCATGGGATGTTGTTTCAGACCTTGGACGGTAAATGGTTGATGTCTGTACATAGTCATAAGGATGTAAACGGACGTTATATTCGTACTCCTCGCTTGTTTGAAGTCGATTTTTCCGGAGATAAATTGGTGGTGGGAAAACCATATATTCCTTGAAAGTGCTTTATCTTTTTTCGAGAGGAAAGGTAATTACTTTTGCTTTCAATGAAAAGAGATGTGTAGAAAGAGTTGGAAGGACAGCTTTATGAGTCTGTCCCTCCAAATAAATGACCGGGTTAATCCCAACCCGGATTCTGTTTCAGTGCCCCCTGAGCCAGGTCTACCTCTTCCAAGGGGATAGCCCACAGATAGTCACGGTTGGCATTGAACTTGCGGGTTTCAATAAAAATGCTTTCTCCTTTTGCATTTACCCCGTATACTGGTTTAGTAACATCCTTTTCTGTTGTTTTATAGCTACGGGTATCAAACAGGTGCATTCCCTCGAAAGCAAATTCCAAACGACGTTCCAAACGGATAGCTTCGCGCATTTGGTCTTTGGACAAGCCGGAGGGCAGAGGAGGAAGACCTACGCTGGGACGCTGACGGATTTGATTGACCGCATCATATACTTCCGTATCCGGAGCAGACAGATTTTCGTTACGAGCCTCGGCGAAAGTTAGCAGCACTTCTGCATAGCGGATATAGATAAAGTTGGTCCAGTCGTAATTATTGATACCGTCATTGTCCGGATTGATATACTTTTTCATGCTATATCCTGTACGGGTATGGCTGCCATCTCCCATATTGTTCAGGTTGAAAGTCTTTCCTGCTATTTGTGACCCGTTCCACAGTACAGAGAAGCCTAGACGGGGGTCACGGTCGGCAAACGGGTCTTCCGGATTATAGAAAGGAGACTCTTTGATTGATTTGCCATCTTTGCATGGATAGGAGTCTATCAAGTCTTGAGTAGGTGATAAAGCTTCCCATCCTCCCATCATGACGGGAGCGAAGAACTGTCCTATATAACTGCCTTCATTAGAGTTTTTCGGGTTTTCCAGATATTCGCGATCAAAGATGATTTCATTACATAACTCTGCTACAGGTTGGAACAAGTCACCATAGTTATCATACAGTCCATACACATTCATGCCCATTACTTTGCGTGCGGCGCTTCCGCCACATCATATTTGTGTGCGTAGAAAGCAACTCTGGCTTTCAGTGCGTAGCAGGCTCCGGCACTCGGTTTTCCGTGGTCACTGTTGCTGCGGATATCGGGCAGCTGGCTGCTGCTTTATCCAATAATCCTACTATATGATTATAAGTCTGTGTGACGAGCAAGTCATGTTGATGGCTGTTTAACTGAGTTAAACTCTGATTAAACCTATTGTTTCGTCAATAGTAGCCTAAGAGCAGGTGCGACATCAGTTGTGCTAAGCTGCTCTGAAAAGGTA
>ENA-OQCN01001048-OQCN01001048.1-human-gut-metagenome-genome-assembly--contig:-NODE-1048-length-14142-cov-4.077132_pt1 | contig 14142 bp, 19 predicted proteins | sample MGYA00242497_ERZ504576 | MGnify/ENA primary metagenome ERZ504576 (study PRJEB26092, sample SAMD00036296) | human gut metagenome | host: Homo sapiens | study: EMG produced TPA metagenomics assembly of...
ACGATGTCAGAAATGAAGGTGCCGATCTTCCAGCCGATGGGGCCAAGGACAGTGTGGCGATGATGACGGACAGCACCAGCGAGCAGAAGGCACAACGATCATCGAGATGACCGGCGGCAGATCTTGCGGAAGAATTTTTCTAGATAGACCAGCGTGAACGCGGCCAGCATGGCGGGAATGACCTGCGCCTGATAGCCGATCATATTGATGGTGAAGAAGCCAAAATCCCATTTCGGGATATCTGCCGCCGCAGTAGAAGCCACGGCGTAAGCGTTGAGCAGCTGGCCGGAAACCAGCGTCAGGCCGAGGACGATGCCCAGGCTTTGGGTCGTGCCCATTTTCTTTGTGACAGACCAGCAGATGCAGACCGGCAGCATATGGAAGATGCTTCGCCAATCAGCCACAGGAAGCTGTCAACGCCGGACCAGAACTGACTGATGTTGCACAGCGTCTGGGTGCCGTTATTAAAAAAGTAGATGCTGTCAATGCAGTTGCGGAAGCCGAGAATCAAACCGCCGGTGATGATGGCGGGAATCAACGGGGCAAAAATCTCCGCAAGCACGCTCATGACCTTCTGCAATGCGTTCTGGTTCTGCTTGGCCGCGCTCTTGACGGCCTCCTTCGAGACACCGTCGATGCCGGATACCGCAATAAAGTCATTGTAGAAATCGCTGACCGTATTGCCGATGATGACCTGGAACTGGCCCGCCTGGGTGAAAGTGCCCTTGGCGGATTTCAGTGCCTCGATCTTGGCAACGTCCGCCTTGGCGGGATCATTCAGCACAAAACGCATCCTGGATACACAGTGCGAAACTGCCGCGATGTTCTCTTTGCCGCCAACGTACTCAAGTAGCAGCCGCGCGTCCTGTTCGTATTTACCCATAATGTTTTTCCTCCTTTTGCCCGGTAGAGCGGGCATCTTCGAACTTGTTCATACGGGCATCTTTGAACTTGTTCATACAAGTTCTCCTTACAGCCACAGAATACCAGACTTGTTCATACAAGTCAATATGTTTTTGCAAAAAAGCATTGCAGAATGCCTATTTTCGGCACTGCTCACAAGTTACCCACTTGAAATTTAGTCGAAAAGACGGTATACTAAAGTAAATGTTTGAACAAGTTGCGAGGTACACACCATGCCAAAGGCAAAATATGATGGCATTTATCACAGCATCAAAAAACGCATCGAGGCGCAGGATTACCCCTATCAATCGCTGCTGCCCAGCGAGAATACCTTAATAGAGGAATACGCCTGCTCCCGCAACACAGTTCGACGCGCATTGGCGGAGCTGGTAGCCGACGGCTATGTGCAGTCCATGCAGGGACGTGGCGTTCGGGTCATCTACCAGCCGGTGGGAAAGACGACCTTTACCATCGGTGGAATAGAGACCTTTCAGGAGACCGCTAACCGCAATCGTCTGCAAGCCGTTACCCGCGTCATTCGGTTTGAGACCATCATCGCAACGGAACAGTTTGCCGCGGAAAGCGGATTTTCTGAGGGCGATGAATTGTGGGCGGTACAGCGTGTGCGTTATCTGGACGGAAAAGCACTGATTCTGGACATCAACTACTTTTTAAAGGAATTTGTACCCGGACTGACAGAGGAAATCGCATCCCACTCCATCTATGATTTTATTGAAAACGTGCTTGGAATGCAGATCATCACCAGCAAGCGCCGCATCACGGTGGAACACGCAACTGCCGTGATGAAAAGCTGCTGGATATGGACGGCTATGATTGCGTGGCGGTGGTGGTAAACCAGACCTTCAACTCCGATGGAATGCTGTTCGAGTACACCCAGTCCCGCCACCAACCGGACTATTTCTCTTTTCAGGACATTGCCACGCGGAAAAAGTGAGCGGCAGACACCCGGCGCAGGGGGATCCACCTGGGATTTTGCGCTGGGCCGGGGCTCCGGCAAAATGGGTTTTAGGGTGTCCCTGAATCAGAATCTGTTTTATAGATGCAATGCTTGCTAACCATCGCTTACGCTCTGGTTACCCCCTTCGGGGGCTTTGTACTGCTGACAGGGTGCGGCTGCGCTTGGCAATGTACAGGGGATAGGATAGCAATTCCTGACCGTATCTTTTTGTTAATGACTATCTCGTTTATATACACAAACCGAGTCAAAAGCCGTTTTGCAGAACACTTTACCAGGAGAGTTGACAAACCCGCCGTTTTTGCGTATTATAATAGGAACAAGGGGGTCGTGTGCCCCTTTGGCAAAAAGCGAACAGCCTTGACGAGGAGAGTACGCCCCGCCTGCGCCTGACAGAAAGCCCGAAGGATGGAACCGGCAGGTGAGCACGGGGTGGAAGATGGCCTCTGAGCTGTGGGGGTGAAGCGGCACGCCGCCAAGCCCCCGCCGGGTGCGCCCGTTACCGCGCAGAGGCCGGGTCCATCCCGCACGCAAGCCATGCCCGCAAGGGCGCGGCGAAGCAAGGTGGTACCACGGAAGTTCAGCTCCCGTCCTTGTCCGGTGCATTCCGGCAGGACGGGAGCTTTTTTGTGACACAGCCACAACAGAAAGGAAGAATCATCCCCATGAGCGAACACAACACATTCTACATCACGACCCCCATCTACTACCCCAGCGACAAGCTGCACATCGGCCACAGCTACACCACCGTGGCCTGCGATGCGCTGGCCCGCTTCAAGCGGATGCAGGGCAAGGAAGTCATGTTCCTGACCGGCACCGATGAGCATGGCCAGAAGATCCAGGACAAGGCCGCCGATGCAGGCGTGACCCCCAAGGAGTACGTTGACCGGATCGTTGCTACCGTCAAGGATCTGTGGAAGCTGCTGGATGTCAGCTACGACCGCTTCATCCGCACCACCGATGACTACCATGTGGAGACCTGCCAGAAGATCTTCACCCAGCTGTATGAGCAGGGCGATATCTACAAGGGCGAGTACATCGGCCACTACTGCAAGCCCTGCGAGAGCTTCTGGACCGACAGCAGCTGGTGGACGGCAAATGCCCCGACTGCGGCCGCGAGGTCTATGATGCCCACGAGGAGGCTTACTTCTTCAAGACCGGCAAGTATGCCGACCGCCTGCTGAAGTATTACGAGGAGAATCCCCAGTTCATCCAGCCCGAGAGCCGGAAGAACGAGATGATCGCCTTTATCAAGCAGGGCCTGCAGGACACCTGTGTTTCCCGCACCTCTGTCAAGTGGGGCATCCCCGTTCCCTTTGACCCCAAACACACCATGTATGTCTGTCGATGCGCTGAGCAACTATATCTCTGCGCTGGGCTACGGCAACGAGTCCTACCACGATTACAACAAGTTCTGGCCTGCTGACCTGCACATGGTGGGCAAGGAGATCCTGCGCTTCCACACCATCCTGTGGCCCGCCATGCTGATGGCTCTGGATCTGCCGCTGCCCAAGCGCGTGTTTGGCCACGGCTGGCTGCTGATGAACGGCGGCAAGATGTCCAAGTCCGTGGGCAACGTTGTGGACCCCGTGGTCCTATGCGACCGCTACGGCGTGGACTCCATCCGCTACTTCCTGCTGCGTGAGATCCCCTTTGGCAACGACGGCATGTTCACCAACGAGGCCCTGATCAACCGCATCAACAGCGACCTGGCCAACGACCTGGGCAACCTGCTCAGCCGCACCGTTGCCATGTGCGAGAAGTACTTCGGCGGCACGGTCCACAAGGCCGCTGGCACCGAGGCCATCGACACGGAGCTGGAGACCATGGTCAATGAGCTGCTGGGCAAGGTCACTGCCGATATGGACAACCTGACCATCCCCCAGGCCCTGATGGAGATCTTTGCCGTGATCCAGCGCGCCAACAAGTATATCGACGAGACCGCTCCCTGGGCTCTGGCCAAGGACGAGGCCAACAAGGCCCGTCTGGAGAGCGTGCTCTACACCTGTGCGAGGCACTGCGTGTGGCAGGCATCCTGCTGAACGCTTACCTGCCTCCACCGCTCCCAAGATGATGGATCAGCTGGGCCTGTCCACTGCCGACATCGACCTGAGCAAGGCTGCTTACGGCGTGCAGGAGACCTACACCGTCCACAAGGGCGATGCCCTGTTCCCCCGCATTGACGTGGCCAAGGAGATCGCCCACCTGAAGGAAGAGGACGAAAAGCGCAAGGCCGCTGCCGAAGCTGCCAACAAGGCCAAGGCCGAAGCCGAAAAGGCTGCTGCCGCCCCCGCCGCTGAGGAGAGCACCGTTGATTTTACCCACGAGGAAGAGATCGACTTTGACACCTTCTGCAAGGTGGAGCTGCGCGTGGCCGAGGTGCGCGCCTGCGAGAACCTGAAAGAGAGCAAGAAGCTGCTCCACCTGACCGTGTTTGATGGCGAGCGTGAGCGCTGCATCCTGTCCGGCATTGCCAAGTGGTTCAAGCCGGAGGATCTGATCGGCAAGAAGATCGGCATCGTCTGCAATCTGGCCCCCCGCCCCATGCTGAAGGGCAAGTATGTCAGCGAGGGCATGATCTTTGCTGCCGACACCGCTGACGGCGGCTGCTCCATCGCCTTCTACGGCGACAACACCCCCGTTGCAGCCGCATCCACTGAGCCATGGAGACACAGCTGAGCCGCGCCGAAAAGCTGGACCGGCTTTTCGGCACACCGGCCTTTGCCGTTATCATTGCCATTTTCTGCAACGCCATGTGGGGTTCGGCTTTCCCTTTCATCAAGCTGGGCTACCGGCTTTTTGCCATCGACACCGCTGACACGGCCTCCATTCTCTGCTTTGCAGGGGTGCGGTTCATGCTGGGCAGTGTGCTGGTACTGGGCGGCAGCTGCTGCTGGAGGGCAGGCTGCCCGCCATGCCCAAAGGAAGATCCTGGCCGAATGCTGTGCATTGGGCCTGTGGCAGACCACAGCGCAGTATGCCTTTTTCTACAGCGCTGTTGCCCTGCTCACCGGTGCCTTTGGGGGCATCCTGAACAGCACCCAGAGCTTTCTGGGGGTCATCTTCGCCCATTTCCTTTACGGCAGGGCTGACCGCATGACCCCGGCCAAGGCGCTGGGCTGCGGCATCGGCTTTGCGGGCGTTCTCATCGCCACGTTGGGCAACCACGGCGGCGGCAGCGCCCGGGGTGTAGCCTATATGCTCATTGCCACCGTCCTCTTCACGCTGGCAGGCCCCTGGAATAAATCCGTCACCCGCCGGGCAGACAGCTTTGCCGTCTGCTTTGTGAACCTGTTCGTGGGCGGTGCGGCCCTGTTCCTGCTGGGCGCTGTTCTGGGCGGACGGCTGGAACACTGGTCTGTGCTCAGCGTGCTGGATCTGCTGGCGCTGGCCTTCATCTGCGGCGCGGGCTACATCGTCTGGCCCTGCTGATGAAGAACAACCCCGTCAGCCGGATCGCCATCTTCGGGTTCGTGAACCCGGTGGTGAATGTCCTGCTCAGCGCCCTCATCAATGGGGAGCCGCTGTTCCGATGGCAGTATCTGGGGGCGCTGGTTCTGGTCTGCATCGGCATCTGGCTGGTAAACAAGGCCCCCGCCAAAAAGGAGCGTGCCCTGTAATATGGAATACCTCATCTTTGACACCCACGCCCATTACAGCGCCCGCGCCTTTGACGCGGACCGCTTTGCCCTGCTGGACAGCCTGCCTGGCAAAGGGGTGGTGGGCGTGTGCGAGCAGGCCACCCATTCGGGCGATGCACCAAGGTGCTGGAGCTGGCCCACAGATATCCCTGGGTGTACGCCGCTGTCGGCATCCATCCGGAGAGCCTGCTGGCCCCGGAGGATTGCGGTGAGGAAGGCCCCGCCCCTACTGTTTCGGTATACGGCGGCGACTGGGCCGCAGAGATGCGTGCCCTTGCCCCCTATTACGAGGACCCCAAGGTGGTGGCTGTGGGGGAGTGCGGACTGGATTACCACTGGCCCGTGCCCAAGGATGCCCAGCTGGCGCTGTTTGAGGCCGAGATCCGGCTGGCGCTGGAACTGGACAAGCCCATCATCGTGCACGACCGCAGCGCCCACGCCGATGTCTACGCCCTGCTGAAAAAGTACCGGCCCAAAGGCATCGTCCACTGCTATTCCGGCAGCGCCGATGACGCACTCTGGCTGGCAGAACAGGGGCTCTACATCGGCTTTGGCGGGGCCTGCACCTTCAAGGGGGCCAAGCGGGCCGCCAAGGCCATTGCCGCCCTGCCGCTGGAACGCATCGTTCTGGAAACCGACTGCCCCTATATGGCCCCGGAGCCTGTCCGCGGCACCCGCTGCGACAGTTCCCTCATCCGCTATGTGGCGAGTATATCGCCAGCATCAAGGGTGAGGAACCGGAGCAGGTGTTCCGGCAGACGGTGGAGAATGCCTGCCAGGTGTATAATCTCTCCGTCTGAAACCGGCAGCAGCCGTGCATAGAGGGCAGGTTGGACAGAGCAGGCCTATCCGTTATCTACAAAAGCATTATGCTTCTGTATAAATCAAGTAACAAACTACAAATTGTCAATTAAGGAGATATCACTTATGAAAGCTCGTATTCCGCAGCACCGTGAATTCATCATCAACTTCCCCGACACTGTTGACAATGCCAAGGCCAACGAGGGCTGGGCAAAGCTGCAGCAGATCGTGGAGGACTACAAGAAGGACCACAACGGTGCTTCCGTCTACGCACCCAGCTTCATCGAGGACTGCGAGCCTGCCGTCAAGAAACTGCAGGAAGAGTATGGTTTCGAGTACACCGTTGAGTATGTGAAGTAAGTTCTGAGTTTTCAGTATATTGCATTAAAAAGAGCAGAGCGTCTGGCCAGCTGGCTGGAGCGCTCTGCTCTTTGTTTTATTCCAGGTACTGCGGCAAATTCCATGAGCCGCGCAGTACACGGTGGATCTCCACCACCTTGACGTTCTCATTGACATGGTAAAACACCAGATACTGGTCTGCCACCAGCTTGCGGTAGGTCGGGTCAAGGGCATAGACTTCACACATCCGTGGGGTATCCCCCAGCTTTGTGATCTTTTCCCGCATTTCTTTCAGCACACGGCGGGCCGTTTGGGGGTAGAAGCCGGACAAATACCGGGCAATGTCATTCAAGTCCTGTACAGCAAGGGGCAGGTATTTGATCTTATACGTCATACTGTTCGTGGAGCGTCTCCCATACGCTTTCATGCTCTGTCCACTGCGTGTTGGGGTCTGCCGCCTGCTGTTTTGCTTGGCAAGCTCCTCGGCAACATACCGCTGGTGCATGAACTCCTCATACTTGGCGTAGTCCTCAATGTTGATGAGGACGGATTCCCCACGACCATGATTTGTGATAATAACATGATTGTGGTCTTTCAACATCTCTGAAATTTCAGCGTAGTGGTTGCGCAGATCACGGGATGGGCGAACAAATGTCTGCATCATAAGTGACACCTCCTGTCAAAAGCATTGTATCACATTATGACTACATATACAAGGATCATTACAATCGTTTTATTTCAGCTCCATATTGATGGACTTTTCCGTAAAGCCATAGTTCCGGTACATCTCATACGCCATTTTATTTTTAGCGTTCACCTGCAGTTCAATGGTGTCGCATCCCTTTTCTGCTTTAAGCTGCTTCACCTTATCAAAGAACTGGTGCCCGATGCCCTTCCCGCGATACGCCTCATCCACCGCCATGGTACTGACGAACAAAATATCTTTCGTCACCTGTGCCGGGCTTTCCACATGCCGCTTAAACACTTCCAGAACACCAACAACGATGCCGTCCGTCTCGGCAATATACCAGCTGTCCCCTTTCAGGAGTTCGCCAAACAGTTCCTTTGTGATCAACGGGCTGGCCGGTTTGTAGACATCCGGCCGCCACTCGACATGCATCTGCTGCACCTGATCCATAATAGCAGAAAATCGGTCATAATCCTGCATTTGCGGGGTACGGATCGTTATTTTCATCTCATTTTCTCCTTGTTGTATCAAAAACACCCTGTCTGACACGGTTTCGGGTCCAGACAGGGCATTTTGAGTTTCTTTTCAGTTGCCCGCTTCCACCTTGCTCAGCAGGATGCGGTCATTGTCCAGGGCCTTACCGGCGTTCTCGCGGAATTTTTCCAGCAGGTCGTCCACGGTCATCTTCCTGCGCTCCTCGCCCTTGACATCGAACACGATGCGGCCGCCGTCCATCATCAGGGTGCGGTTGCCCAGCTCGAGGGCCTGATGCATGTTGTGGGTGACCATCAGGCAGGTGATCTTTTTCTCGGCACGATGCTCTTGGTCAGCTCCAGCACCTTCTCCGCCGTGGCAGGGTCCAGGCTGCGGTGTGCTCGTCCAGCAACAGGAGCTTGGGGGTAACGAGGGTGGCCATGAGCAGGGTCAGCGCCTGCCGCTGGCCGCCCGAGAGCAGACCCACCGGCTGCTTCATCCGGTCCTCAAGGCCCATATTCAGCAGGGCAAGTTTTTCCCGGAACAGCTCCTTATCCTTGCGGGAGATGCGGGAGAAGATCGCGTGGGGGGCGGTTCCTGCCCGAAGATAGGCCAGCGCAAGGTTTTCCTCAATGGTCATATTGGGGGCCGTGCCCTTGATGGGGTCCTGGAACAGGTGGCCGATGACCTTGCTGCGCTCATACTCGGGCGCAAAGGTAATGTCCTGCCCGCCCAGCACGATGCTGCCCTCGTCGGCAATGAAACCGCCGGTGATGGCGTTGAACATGGTGGATTTGCCCGCGCCGTTGGAGCCCACGATGGTGGCAAAGTCGCCCGCCTCCATGTGTAGGCTCACACCGTTCAGGGCCACCTTTTCGTTGACGGTGCCGGGGTTAAAGGTCTTGTGCAGGTTGTTCAGCTCCAGCATTTCCATCTCAGTGCACCTCCTTCCGGGCATTGTGCTTGCGCTGCTCAAAGGCGAACTTTGCCCGGATGGCGGGCATCGAGATGGCCACAGCCACGATGAGGGCACTCACCAGCTTCATGGCGGCGGCGGGCACATTGAAGCGCAGGGCCACGGCCACGATAAAGCGATACAGGCAGCTGCCGAACACCACGCCCAGCACCCGGCGCACCATGGTGCGCTTGCCCACCAGCGTTTCGCCGATGATAAGGGAAGCCAGCGCGATGGTAACCATGCCGGTGCCCACGTTGATGTCGCTGCTCTTCTGGTACTGGGCCAGCAGGCCGCCGGAAAGGGCGGTCAGCGCGCCCGAGATGCACAGGCCCACTGTGATGGTGAAGGCCGGGTTGATGCTGGAGGCCCGCACCATGCGGCGTTATCGCCGGTGGCGCGGATGGAAAGGCCCAGCCGGGTGCCCAGGAAACCCACCATAGCGGCACAGGCGAGTACAATGACCGCCGCCGCGATGACCAGCTTATACCAGCCGCCCGTAAAGGCCAGTGCGGATTTTGCCAGCGAGAATACCGTATCGGTCTTGACCAGGGACATCGTGGACGAAAAGCCCATAACCGCCAGATTGATGGTGTACAGGCCGGTGTTCACGATGATGCCTGCCATGATGCTCTCAACGCCCAGACGTGTCTGCAAAAAGGCGGTGACAAAGCCCGAACACACACCCGCTGCCATGGCCGCGAACAGGGCCAGGATGGGGTGGCCTGTCAGCGCCACCTGGCAGGCCACGGCACAGCCAAGGGTGAAGCAGCCATCGGTGGACAGGTCTGCAATGTTCAGGATCGAATAGCTCAGAAACAGCGCCAGCGCCACCAGACCGTAAATGCAGCCCAGCTCCAGCGCCGTCTGGATCACGTTGAGCGAAAAGATACTCGCCAGCATGGTTGATGTACTCCTTTTTAGAAATTCTCCTGCGTGGTCACTACCACAATTTCGGTGCAGTAGGGCTTGAAGGCTTCCTTGACGGTGTCGAGGTCAAGGCCCAGTGCCTCACAGCTCTCGGTGTTGATGGTGACGATGCCGTTATCGAAGGTCTGGTAGGGCAGGTCTGCGGGGGTCTTGCCGCCGCAGAGCAGCTCCACCACCATATCGGCGGTGGCCTCGCCCAGCTGGACGTAATCCACGCCGTAGCCCACAAAAGCACCGTTCAAAGCAAAGCTGTCCGCACCGGTGAAGTGCTGGATCCCTGCCTCCAGGAAGGTCTCATAGATGGACAGCTCAGCGGTCATCACGGTGTTGTCGGTGGGGGTGAACACTGCCTTGACACCGGCGGCCACAAGGGCCTCGGCAGCCATCTGCACCTCGGCGGTGGTGGTACCGTTCTTTTCAATGTACTTGATGCCCTTGCTGTCGCAGAACGCCTTGGCATCGGCGATGGCCTGGTGGAGGAATCCTCGCTCAGGTCGTACAGCAGGCCGATGGTGTCGATGTCGGGGTTGATTGCAGTGATGAGGTTCATAATGGCCTCGGTGTTCAGGCATCGGAGGTTCCGGTGATGCCCTCCTCACCATCAAACCCGGCGGAAACAGGGTCGGTGACGGCAGAGTAGACCACAGGGATGTCGGTATCTTCCACAGCGGCCAGCATGGTGGCGGCAGTGGGTGTGGCCACGGCCACAATGACATCCACCTGGTCGGCCACCAGGTCTGCACCGATCTGGTTCAGGTTGGACTGGTCAGCCTGGGCGTTGGCGTAGTAATCGGCATAGTCGAAGGTCACGCCCTTCTCCGCGCCCACCTCATCCAAACGGCTCTCAACAGAGGCCACGATCTGGTTCAGGGATGCATGATCCACATAGTTGACGATGCCCACCTTAAAGGTCTGGCCTGCTTCAGAAGCGGCGGCGGAACCGGCAGCGCTGGAAGCAGTGCTGGATGCTGCGGCAGAAGAGCCGGAGGAGCCGCAGCCGGTCAGGCCCAGTGCGGATACGACAGCGGCTGCGGCGGCAGCCTTCAGGAAGCTGCGGCGGGAGATCATGTTCATGGTTTTCATAGCGGTTGCTCCTTTCCCGGAGCGGGCGGCCCAAAAATAAAACCCGCTCCACCTGCGGAACGGGTAAAATAAAAACGGCCCCGTCCCTGTGTGTTCAACCACAAGGACAGAGTCGAGAAATTCGAATCTGCGGTGCCACCTTGCTTGCTCCGCTCGTCTTCCCACCATGGAAAACTGCAGGAGCCCCTCAACGGAGAGCCAACACTCCCCTGCCCTGTAACGGAGGCTTCCGTCCCAAGCTACTAAAGGCACTGCCCTGTTCGCCCGGCCCTCGGCGGCCCACAAACTCTGCCCCGCTCTCTGCCCGTTTTCACCATTCGGGCTCACTGTAAGTGCGCTTGCAGGTTCTCTTCCGCCTCATCGGTTTGTTGATTGCATTATACGCTTTATTTTCATAAAGTCAAGAGGGAATTTTTCATTTTTTCGGCCGCAAAGATGAAATGCTTCTTGGATGCCCCGCAGCAGCCTTCCTGCCCAAATCTCCCGGTGCGGCCCGGGCAGCTCTGCCGGGGCAAAAGAAGCCTTCTTCCAGCCATAGGTCATACTTTCTCTCCGCTCCGGGACGTATTTCCACTTTCAGTATCCCCGTTGCTGCGCACAAAGTTCGCAGTTTCTGCCACGGATTCTACACTATTTTTATCCTTTTCCCAAGTTTTGCCCTAAATTCTCTTCAAAGGGCTTGACAGAAAAATGTTTTTTGCGATAAACTAATCCTATGAAATATTTTCGTTGTATCCAACGATGTCAAACATGCAACTCGGAGAGGACACTACCACCATGTCGATGACCCTGAATCCCGTCAACGAAGCCGCTTTTCAGAAAGCTGTACAGTCTCTGGAGACCCTGAACCGGGCCGCCGTGTTCCACCCCACCGGCACCGGCAAAAGCTGTATTGCCTGGAAGGTGGTGGAGGCTCACCCCCAGACCACCTTTTTCTGGCTGGTGGCCGGTGCACAGCGTCTGGCCCTGCGGCAGGCAGAGCTGACACGCTACAACGGCGGCACCCTGCCCGGCAATGTCCGCTTCTGTGATTGCGAAAAGCTGGCCGCTGCCACCCCGGAGCAGTGGGTGCGGCTGGGGGAGCAGAAACCCGGCTGCGTCGTGCTGGACTGCTACCATGAGCTGAGCGCCGTGTGCTGGGCACAGTCGGTACAGAAGCTGCTGCGGATGTGCCCCCAGGCAAAGGTGCTGGGGCTGGGTGTGCCCAACGGTGCCCCCGTCTGCGCCGCCGCGCAGGAGCTGTTTGCCGACTGCATCGTCTCCCACATGACTGTGGCCGAGGCCATGGCCGCCGGGACCATGCCGGTGCCCTCAGCCTATGCAGCCCTGCTCTGGCCGCAGGAGGAGGAGCTGGCCACCCTGCGCGCCCGGATCAAAAACCTGTGTATGCCCAAGGGCGACACCTCCCTGCGCGTTCAATATGAAGAGCTGAGCTGGTCTCTGCGTCAGGTGGAGAACCTGACCGTTCTGCTGCCCCGCCTGCTCAGCGATACCAGCGGCCATTATCTGGTCCTGTTTGAATCCGCCGCCTATCAGGAAAAGCTGGGCGCGGAGCTGGAACAGCTGCTGCGCACTGTGGACCCTGCTGTCCGCTTTTACGCCGCGGATCACGCCTGCTTTGCGGATTCTGCTGCCGTGGAGACCTTCCTCTCCGATACAGCCCCCGGCCCCAAGGTCCTGCTCTGCGTCAACGCGCCGGGAGTCCAGCAGCCGCTGGAGGGGCTGGCCGGGGTCATTCTGGTGCGCCAGTCCAGCCTGATGTCCACCTTCAAGCAGATGCTCTGCCGCGCGCTGGTGGCTGCAGGCAGCCGCAGCGTGCCGGTGTTTGACCTTGTGGCGCAGTTCGAGGGGCTGGGCAACGGCCGTACCCTGCAGCGTGACTGCACCGAGGCCATGACCAAGGCCGGCAGCAAAACGCCGGGCTTCCGGCAGGAGCGCCCCATGCAGCAGACCTACCGCCTGTATGGCAAGCTGCGCCGGGAGATGGAGGCCCGCTGGGAGGTGCTGTGTCAGGCTGCCGCCGATGCCGCCGTCAAAGAGGGCACCCTGGAGCTGCCCCGGAGCTATACCATCACAGCGGCGTGCCCGTGGGCAAGTGGCTCGAGCTCCAGCGGCAGGTACAGGCCGGGCAGCGCCCGGGCCGCCTGACAGCTGAACAGCCGCCAAGCTGGAAAAACTGGCATCCGCTGGAACCACCGGCTGGAAGCTGCCTGGGAAAAGGGCTTTGCCTCCGCACAGAAATACCGCACCGAGCACGGTGACCTTCTGGTGCCGGTGCGCTACCGCGATAAAAATGATTTTGCACTGGGCGAATGGATCGTCTACAACCGCCAGCGCTATCTGGGCGGCAACCTGACCCAGAACCGCATCGAGCGGCTGGAAGCCATCGGCATGGTGTGGAGTACCTCCAACGACCTGTGGGAGCAGAACTATGCCGCCGCCACCCAGTATTATCTGGAGCACGGTAATCTGGAAGTGCCCATCAAGTACGAAACGCCCTCCGGCTTCGGTCTGGGGGTCTGGCTGGGGGCCCAGCGCGCCGCTCACAAGGCAGGCGAGCTGCCACAGGAGCAGGTGGAGCGGCTGGACGCTCTGGGCATGGACTGGACCAACCGCAACGACCGCAAGTGGATGTCCCTGTACGATGTTGCCGCCGCCTACTACCATGAGCACGGCAACCTGAACGTCCCCTCGGAGTATGTCACGCCGGACGGAGTGCTGCTGGGCAAGTGGGTGGCGCGCCAGCGCTATGCCTACCTGAACCCGGACCGCTCCAGCGCCCGGGTCACCCCCGAACGCAAGGCCCTGCTGGACAAGCTGGGCATGGTGTGGGAAAAGTACGACCCCTGGCAGGAGCGCTATGATCTGGCTCTGGCCTACAAGACAGAGCACGGCGATCTGGAGATTCCCTCTGTCTACAAGACCGCGGACGGCGTTTGGCTGGGCAGCTGGGTCAACCGCCAGCGGCAGGCCCTGAACTCCGGCAGCAGCGCCCTGAGCAGTGAGCGCCGCAAGCTGCTGCGCACCCTGTTCAAGGGCGAGCGCCGCCCCAGTGACCCCGCCGCTGACCACGGCACCGTGCGCGAGGCCAACTGGGAGCGGAACTTCCGCAGTGCCGCCCGCTACGCCCGCAAATACAAGCACCTGCTGGTCCCTGCCAGCTATGTGGACAGCGACGGTGTCCGGCTGGGCGTGTGGATCTCCAACCTGCGTGCAGCCCGCAAGAACCGCCCGGATTCCTATCAGGTCACGCCCGCCCACATCAAAAAGCTGAACAGCATCGGCATGGTGTGGGATGCCCGGGATGCCAAGTGGGGAACTGCCTATCAGCAGGCAAAGGCCTACTACAAGG
>ENA-OQCN01001049-OQCN01001049.1-human-gut-metagenome-genome-assembly--contig:-NODE-1049-length-14141-cov-2.981304_pt1 | contig 14141 bp, 15 predicted proteins | sample MGYA00242497_ERZ504576 | MGnify/ENA primary metagenome ERZ504576 (study PRJEB26092, sample SAMD00036296) | human gut metagenome | host: Homo sapiens | study: EMG produced TPA metagenomics assembly of...
TAGTGAAGAGAAGAACGATACATTAATAGTCGTAGCTATCAATCGTTGTTTACGAGCTTACCTTATGGATGTCTCAAGTTATAATGATTAACTTCTCTTCAGTGATATGATATCACTTCTAGATAAATAAAAACTAGAATTATTACTTGAATAACTTCTAGTTCTATAATACGAAAGAGAATACAAAATAATAAAATGTACTCTCTTTTTCATGCTTTCTTAATTTAAAGACATTGAGCTATTGGCCCGCTTTCTCTTTTAAAATCTCTATAATTTGACTTTGAAGCTTATCCATATCGATTGGCTTAGAAATATATCCATTCATTCCCGCTTTAAGTGCTTGCTTTTTATCTTCATCAAACGCATTCGCACTCATCGCAATAATTGGAATCGTATTCTTTTCTGGAATCTCCCTAATTTTTTGTGTAGCTAAATACCCATTCATATTTGGCATTTGAATATCCATTAAAATAAAGTCATACGAACCAACCGGTTTTTGAATCACTTTACCAACACACTCCAAACCATCTCTTGCCAAGTCTACATGTAAGCCACAATCTTCTAATATAATCTTCGCAAATTCAGCATTCAATTCATTATCTTCTGCTAGTAATACATGTTTACCTTCTAAAGAATGCTTAGAAACTACAAGATCCTCTTGTTTCACTTTATCTTTTTCTTCATTTCCAAGCTTATGATCGATTGTAATTGTAAAAGTACTACCCTTACCAAGCTTACTCTCAACATCAATCGTACCACCCATCATATCTACTAGTTTTTTTACAATAGGCATACCAAGACCTGTACCAATAATGTCACCTGTTGCTTCACGTGTAAATGCATCAAATAGGGTTGGAATAAAACTCTCACTCATTCCAATACCCGTATCTATGATTTGAATTTGATATGTACCATAACCCTCTTTTGAACACTCAAATTCCTTTATATCCACAGTGACATGACCACCATTTGGTGTATATTTAATGGCATTGCCAATCAAATTCACCAAGATTTCCTTTACCTTCGTACTATCACACAATACTTGTTTATGTTTTATATCCATTTTTGTATCGAATACAATCTCTTTTTCTTTGGCCATAGCACCAAAGACATTCGATACTTCTTCAACCATATCCACAATGGACTCACTACTTTCAACTAACACACTCTTACCACTTTCAATACGCGCCATATTCAATACATCATTAATAATGGAAAGTAATAAATTTCCAGACTGCTCAATCTTCTTTTGATAATCCACCAAAACAGGATCTGAAAGCTTTTTTTTCATCAATTGATTATATCCAAGAATCACATTCATAGGCGTACGAATATCGTGTGACATATTATTTAAGAAATTTGTCTTGGCCTTACTTGCATTTTCAGCTTGAATATAAGCCTTTCTTAACTGTTCCTTTTGAAGACGCTCCTTTTGAATCAAATCATCAATATCTCTTGTACCAATCACTACCGCTCTAGTACGATCCTTTTTCTTTACATAAGAAACACGAGCCTGATAATATAAAACACCCTCATCCGACATATATTCATAGGTAAAAGAATAATCTTCATTGGTCGATTTCAGCTTTTCAAATGAAAGTTCTTCTAAAAAATTTTCTCTTGAAGCATCCGAAACCAAATCTTTGGCATAAGCCGGTAACAATTCAGTCCAACGATCATGATAAGACCGACAAAAATCCGCAATACGCTTGCCATTACTACCCGCTTCACGATACGAATAGATTTGTCCTTGATCTAACTCCACTAAAAGTACAGAAAAATAATCCTTACTAATTCCTTCAATAATCTCTCTTTGAAGTTCTAAAACATTTTCCTTTTTACGAACCTCATCCATTGGACGAAATCCCATCACAAAACGAAAATGGTGCTTTTCATCATATAAACGAATTGCTCTTGCATATAAAGATTCATATCCATTGGAATTCGGATAAATCTGATACTGCAATTCTACCGTCTCATTTTTAAGAAGTGCATTCATAAAAGGAACGGGAGATAAAATATCTAAAAAGTCTGGACACGATTCTTTTACTAACACACGATTATAGAAATCACGTAAACAACGTGTATAATTCATCTTATCCTCGCTTGAAAAATCATCAAGCCCACCATGATCATACATATGCCCATCATGCTTAACAACAACCACAACGTTCTCCATCAAATCACCCATGACAACCGTTGAATATTCCATTGTCAGTGCCGTAAGCATTTGGTTACGCTCCTCTGCCCTTTTTTCTTTATCCAACATAAAACTTGTAACATCCGTAATATTTCCCTGAAAGAAAAACGTAGAATCTTGTTTTAAAGCCAAATAACAATCCGATACCCAATGATACCCATCCTTACCTTTCAAACGAAAAACCACATTCTGACAAGTACCAACCTTATATTGATTCCTCAACAAATCTCTATCCTTTTCGAGATGAATTTTATCATCAGGATGTAACATATTCACTAACTTATTATCAAATTTAGTTTCAATTTCTTTTTGCGTCCAATGTAAAGTATTTAAAAAATCATCGCTCATAAACAAAAAGGGATAACCCTCATCTGCAGAACACCTATAGTATCCTTTAAGCAACCTATACACTTCATCCAATTCAATATTATTCTTCTTTTGACGCTTAAAAAAATTTCATATTATACCCCGAATTTCATGTAAACCCTTTCAAGTATAATAACAACACAAACTTCATTTGTCACGATAAAATAAAGAAATAATTACACGGTTATATTTCATATTTAATTTGTATATTATTTAATCCTTTTTAATGCATTTAAAATACTTTTAGTTATATTTTACTATTGTGTTCATTTTAAGCTATGTTATAATTTATTCGTTAGATAAAAATTAAAGATGCCCAATCTTTTACATCTAACACTTTTCGACATGAGGACTAGCCCTTCCCAAAAACTAAACATAGCTAGTTCTCTATTTTTTTGCATTTAGATGTTATAATGAAATTGGCTGAGTACTAATCCTTAGCTTGTAACCAACTTAAGCTGACAAATCCCACATACTTGTCAGCTTTTTCTTATATGAAGAAACTTGACTAATCACCTTATGATTATATAATATAAACGAGTTTATCATAAGTTAATTTATCATAAGGAGAATAATCATGAGATTCATAGGCAGAAAAAACGAATTGCATACATTAAATACAGAATATAATCGTAACAGTAGCTTTGTGGTTATTTATGGACGACGCCGTGTTGGAAAAACAACACTGATCAAAGAGTTCTTAAAGAATAAAACTGCATTCTATTATCTTGCGACCGAGGAATTAGAAATCCAAAGTATGAAACGACTTGCTAATGTTATAGCTCGTACCACAAAAAACACATTGCTACAAAAAATAGAATTTACAGATTGGTTGGATTTATTTCAACTAATTGCGGACTATAAACCAGAAGAAAAGAAAGTCCTTGTCATTGATGAATTTCCATATCTTGTGAGAACAAATTCAGCATTCCCTTCCATTTTACAAAATGCATGGGACGAATTTTTAAAAGACAGTAACGTGATGTTGATTCTGTCCGGTTCCTTGATTGGTATGATGCAAAAACATGCACTTTCTTATGATAGCCCACTATATGGTCGTAGAACAGCACAAATGCGTTTGACGCCACTACCATTCACTAGTATTTATGAAACACAAAATCTTCCTTTTGAACAAGCCGTAGAACAATTTGCTCTAACAGGTGGTGTACCAAAATATTTAGAATTTTTTGAAGATGGAAGACCTTTAGAAGAACAGCTTAAAGATGCCGTTTTTTCTAAGAATGGCTTTTTATATGAAGAACCCAATTTTTTATTAAAAAGCGAATTCTTAACAGCCGTAAACTATTTTTCAATTATTAAGACAATTGCAGACGGCAATCATAAACTCGGTAAAATTGCAAGTGTATTAGGACAAGAATCTTCATCACTTACACCTTATCTATCTACACTTTCGGATCTTGGTTTCATTGAAAAACGAACACCAATCACAGAAAAGAATCCAGAAAAATCACGTAAAGGATTGTATTTCATTGCAGATAATTTCCTTCGTTTTTGGTTTTGCTATGTCTACCCTTACAAAGGTGAATTGGAATTAGACAATATGCAAATTGTACTAGACGAAATTCATAAAGATTTTAAAGAAAAATTTGTTGCCTTTGCTTATGAAGATATCTGTAAGGACATTTTCGCAAAACTATGCAGTAACAACGCAATTTCATTTGTACCATCCCGCATTGGATCTTATTGGTTAAATGATTATGATGGAGATACAGAAATCAATGTCATGTCTGTAGACCATCAAAATAAACAAGTTTTTGCTGGAGAATGTAAATATCATACAAAACCAGTAGATGCCCCCGTATACTTTGCATTAAAAGAAAAAGTAGATAACGCCGCAGAAATACGCAAATCTTTCCCAAAATATAACGTTATCTATGGCTTATTTAGTAAAAGTGGTTTTACAAAACGTATGCTCGATATCGCAAAGGAAAACCCAAATATACTACTAATTCATGAAGATCATTTATTATAATTCATACTTTTGTAGCTGACAAATCCCACGTACTTGTCAGCCTTTTTTATGTAAATATAGCGATTACCTTGTATTCACTATTATTCTACAAATTCTAAAGTATATTACGATAGTCCTTTTTATCGTTCCTTATAATCCATATTTTATGATATTTTAGTGCTATTTCACATGTGGTATTTCTCTGTTCCGAAACCAAAATCTTAATATATAAAAAGTGTTAGACCTAATATCATCTAACACTTTCAAAAACAATACTAGTGGTTTTCTGCTGGCTGTCAGCCGCGATACCCTACAGAATATCTAAATGTCTTGGACACTTTACCCTGCTCCAAGTGCAGTACAGCTTTTACGTGCCACCACACGGTACTCTATGTACACAAATAATATACAATAATCAAAGTTTTTGTTCAATCATTTCCCGCACGTCGTTTGAGGCATCCTTTTCTGTTTTAACTTGACCTGCATCTCAAATAATTGTTTATTCCCTATTTGACGGAATTATAAAAGCACCAATCAACTCGTAACTGATGCTTACGTGATCAAATATCCAGTTTTTTAAGAATTTCATCCAAATTCCGTTTACCATATACAATACGAAGAATGTATATTATATTTTCTCCTATATCCGGAAGATAGTACATGATATAATTTCCAACCAATTTCTTCCGCACATTTTCAATTTGTAAAAATTCATTGTGAACAAGAGAACCACTTTCAGGGAAAGCTCTTGCTTCTTCAATAGTATCCTGCAACTTATCTACGAAGTCGGATGCAGCCTGTGGATTTGCAAGATCAACTGTAATATATGAGACAATCCCATCTAAATCAGATTCCGCTCTTTTGGTCAATCGATATCCGAATTTAGATGCCATATTTGCTCCTAATATTAGAAATTGCAGTGTCTCCATCTACAGTATTTCCAGATTTCGCATCTTCTAAACCATCCAAGATTGTTTTTGCTTCATACATCTTTCTCATCGTTTTTTCATAATACTCGATGTCCATCACGACCAATCTGCCATATCCATTCTTAGTTACGAACACAGGACCGTTTTCTTCTGCACAACGGCGTTCTACTTCAACCGTATTTTTCAAATCACGCATTGGAATAATCTGCATACAATTAACCCCTTTCTTGTGACTATATTATAACCTGTATTTAGCCACAGTTGCAATCATTTCCTGCAACGTCGTTTGACGCACCCTTTTCTGTTTTAACTTAACTTGTGTCTCAAATAATTGTTTATTTCCTATAATATACAATTGTTTTTTAGCACGAGAAATTGCTGTATACAATAAACGTTTCTCCAACATATTTTTCGCATTCACATCCACTATACAAAATACACTCTGATATTCATTCCCTTGCGATTTATGTACACTAATACACCACGCATGCTTTAGGTAATATAGAAAATCCGTAGAGAAGTCAACCACATTGTTTGTGAAATCAACTGAGATTACATTTCGTTTCGTATCAATCTCTACAATCGTACCAATATCACCATTGTAGACATCATCATCCGGAAGATTCTTCAACAACATGACCTTATCATTCTCTCTAAAAATCGTTGTTCCAACCTTCATCTGATTCTTTTTTGGACTCTTTGGATTAAACAAGACCTGCATCTGACGATTGATCTCATCAATACCAGCTGCCCCCTTATACATAGGTGCTAAGATCTGCATAGAATCTAGATCCATATCCTTTACATAATCAATAAGCGCATCCATGATTTTTGGTGTCGTTCGCTCAATAAACTCTACCCCATCCTCATAATGACAAGTTGTTTCTTCACGAATCTCTTTCGCTAAAGTTACAATACCAGAGCCATTTGATTGTCTAAATATCTTCTTTAAATGCACCGTATCAATCACATTGGATTTGATTAAATCCTCCAAAACCTTACCTGGACCAACACTCTCTAACTGATCTTCATCCCCAATCAAAAGAATTCGACAACGACTTGGCAAAGCCTTTAATAATTGGGCAAACAAATGCGTATCCACCATACTAAACTCATCCACAATAATGAAATCTACATCCAAAGGATCCTCTTCATTCTTACCAAAAGAATTATCTTCCAAATTCCACTGCAACAAAGAATGAATCGTCCTTGAATCACAATTGGATAATTGCGCTAAGCGCTTTGAAGCCCTTCCTGTTGGTGCACAAAGCTGAATCTTACTATCCGGATACACTTCTTTACATATTTCCAAGATTCCCTTTACCGTTGTTGTCTTTCCAGTACCTGGACCACCCGTTAAAATCATAAAGGAACGATCAAAGAACAATTGAATCGCATCCTTTTGTTCTTGATCATATGTGATAGCTAAAGAAAACTCCACCTTTTGGATACGATCTTGAACATCCACACTTTCCACTTCAAACAAATGATTCTTCAATTCTTTGGCAATCACAACCTCATCTTCATGCAAAGTAAAAGGATAAATACGCGTATTTTCAACATACAAATACTGCATAGCCACCAAACGATCAATACTATCATGAATCAATTCTTCACTTACACCTTGCACATTTGAAAAAATTGTCGCAAACGTAATATACGTATTTCCCGTTGCCATAGATAATTGTCTAGCCAACTCATAAATATAGGCATCCAAGCGTCTTGGATCCTCATTCGATAAACCTATAGCACTTGCGAGTTTTAAAGCCGTCTTATAACCAAAGCCATATACTTCATAATATGGTTTGAAACAATCCTCTTCAATCACATCCAACACATCGTCATATGTATCCAATAACATCTGAATTTGTCTAGGACTCAATCCATACTTCAACAATTTGGCATACGCCTCATTAAAACCTGTAAATTCCTGAATTCCCTTTTTAATGATCGCAATCTTTTTTTCGGAAAGATTTGGCACTTCATTTAAAATTTTAAGATCCTTATGAATCTTCTCTAAACAATTCTCACCCAAGACATCATAAATACTTTCCGCCGTCTTCTTTCCAATCGTAGGAAATTTTCGCCACAAAGAAAATGAATAATCGCATCCGAATTATCCGGCAACTTCTTTTTAGCCATATCTATACGAAATTGCTCCCCATACTTAGGATGCGTTATATAATCCCCCTCAAGTACATATTCCTGATCTTCAATTGGATCTTCAATACGTCCAGCCGCTGTGAAATGATGATACGTCTTTAATTCAGAAAAGCCAGCCACCACATAATGATTCGCCTTATTTTCAAAGATGATATATTCAAGCTTAGCCTCGATATCCATTGGCCGTCTCCATAATCAACTGATTTAAATTCTTGCCATCCTTAAACACTTCTTCAATCACACCACCACCAATGCACTTATCACCATCATAGAATACAGCTTCCTGACCCTCAGTGACAGAAGCAATTGTTTGTGGATATTTCACAAGTACACTTGTATCATCCAATCTTTCAATTTCAATATCCTGATCCTTTTGACGATATCTAAACTTACAAGTACACTTTGTAGGAATCTCTTCTAAACTTGGCAAGATCCAGTTGATCCCCTTCACAATACAAGAATCAGAATATAATAAATCTCTTTGATCTGTACGACATACATAAAGAATATTCTTTACAACATCTTTACCAACCACAAACCAAGGACCCTTTTCATTATCAATATTCAAGCCCTTTCTCTGTCCAATCGTATAATATAAAACACCCACATGACGAGCAATCACTTTACCTGTATTTACATCCACAATATCTCCATCTTTACTAGGAAGATAGTTTGATAAGAATTGTCTAAAGTTTCTTTCTCCAATGAAACAAATACCCGTACTATCCTTTTTAGTGGCAACAGATTCCAAATTTAATTCAGCCGCAATCTGACGAATCTCAGGCTTTTCAAGATGAGCCAAAGGAAAAATTGTTTTGGCAATCTTACTCTTTTCTACCTGACACAAAAAATACGTTTGATCTTTATTTTGATCTTTAGCTCGCGTCAAATATGTAAAGCCATTATCCTCTTTAAAGTTTGAAGCATAATGCCCAGTAGCCACCTTATCAAACCCTTGTTTCATAGCATATTCAAAAAATGAATCAAATTTAATATATTTATTACACAAAATATCCGGATTTGGCGTACGACCCTTCTCATATTCACTTAAAAAAGTCTTAAATACATTATCCCAATATTCTTCAATAAAATCGACACGCTGCAAAGGAAGATCCAAATGATTGGCAACCGCAAGTGCATCTAAATAATCCTGTTCCTGAGGACAAGTATCATCTTTAATTGTAGGATTTCCCGCAATATCATTATTCGCAAAACTATCCCAGTTACGCATAAAACAACATGTTACATCATACCCTTGTTTCTTTAATAAATAAGCTGCAACCGCAGAATCAACTCCACCACTTAATCCAACTAATACTTTCATATGTAATCCTCCAACTATCAAAAATTATATCATAAAAAAGGACCAAGCCCGAAAAACTTGATCCAACAATTCAAAATGGTGCCCAGGGCCGGACTCGAACCGGCACGGTATCGCTACCGGTGGATTTTGAGTCCACTGCGTCTACCAATTTCACCACCCGGGCATTGCTTGACTATTATACCAAAAGATAGAATCTCATGCAAGAGATTTTTTAAAAAAGCCACTAAAAGTGGCTATCTCAATAAGTCCCTAATTTCATCTTCACTCTTCGACAACGACTTAGAAATAAATTCTAAACTCATTCCATTCGTAAGCATCAATTGAATCATCTGCTTTATTTCTTGATTCTTCTGCTCAACTTGTTTATTCGCATCTTCTACTTGTTTATTCGCATCTTCTACTTGCCTATGAGCTTCTTCTACTTGTTTATGAGCTTCTTCAAGTTCAAGCTGTTGTTCCATTCGTTCTTCATTTTCATGCAGTTTTTTGAAAAATCTTCTATTATTTTCTTCCAACCATCATCCGATATGGTTTCTACACGCTTCTCTAACATTTGAATCACCCCATCACTTTCTATCATTACCTTAATTTTACTATCATCCATTCCCTTGTGGCAATTCAAAAAGTAATAAATCATCTTTTCTTGTTCATTCATGTCTTCAAGCGGCTTATTTATATCCAACTTTGCCATTTCAACCGTTCGTAACTTCATACGATCTTCCGCTTCTTTCACAAAAGATAAGCCATCCTCATTTTTCAATGTGAATGTGTTGCACATTCTATGATTATCAATTAAATTCACATTAAAGAACACTAAGACGATTGTTTACTTTAATTGTTTGTAGTATTTTCCTTCCAATTCTTGTGACCCATGAAGTCTAGCCAAATAATAACTAAAGCGAATTGGCAAATTATCTTTCGTTTGTCTTAATTGCATCTCTAAATCTACAGTTGTTTGATCATCAAATTCGACTAATAGATCCAAACGTGGACTTTTCATTTTATTATAGTCTTTTACTATTTCTGAATTCTTAACAACAACCTTATTTACCTTCCTCTCTAAAAATACCATGAGTAATGATTTTAAGGCATCATTGGCCTCCTTACAATCTTCGCCAAACACATACTTAAAGGCGAAATCATTTAATAAATTAGCGCTTCTCATAAGCATCTCTTTCTAGTAGGCATTTAACTGTCATCTAGATAGATAAGTATCGTAATGTGGATTTGTATATTTCCTTGTAGTTTGTCCACTTTAATAAAGACGAGATAAATCTTTGAATACAGTTCGTATCGATATACCATCATTTTTGTATCATGAATCAATAAACTAATGAATCCACATTACACCTTCGTTTTTTTAACACAAAGAAGGATTGGACCATCTAATCTAGAGCCTGAACATTAGCATATTCCATTTTAACGCCATTACCTACATACTCTTATACGTAATTTTTTCAACAAATTCTAGAAAAGATGAAAAAATGCATCCATTTAAACAGATGCATTATAATAGGTCTCAATATCACTTTCTGAAATATACCCACACTCTGCCATTGCCTTTAATACCGCATATTGTTTCTGTTTGGCCTGCGTAAAATGATTCACCAATTCATAATGACTTGGAGATTGTGGAATACCCGCCAATAAAGAAGCTTGCGCAACCGTTAAATCTTCAGGAAGCGTATCCAAATAGCCCATACTCGCCTCATATATGCCTGTATAATTATTTCCATAATTGATCACATTCACATATAAAGTAATGATTTCATTTTTTGAATAATGCTTCTCTAAATAACGCGCCACAAAAAACTCTGTACTCTTACGATCCCATGAACTTTCAAACATCCCATACAAGTTTTTCGCAAGTTGCTGCGTAATCGTAGAACCACCACTCGTTAATAGATCTTCGTCAAATTGAGAAATAGCCGCACGAACCAAACCAATATAATCAAAGCCACCATGATCATAAAAGCGACGATCCTCTATCGCAATGGTAGCCCGAATCAAATTTGGGGATATATCATCATAATCCACATAATAAGGACTTGTCCTTACTTCATTGACTACCTCATCAACTGATTTTGTTTCTGTAAGCTGCAAATAATTCCAATACCCCTTGCCAAAAAAGACGCCGACAAAACCAATAATTAGAATCAACAACAATTTAAATATAAACTTAACTAACTTTTTCATACCTAAACCTTAACATAAGAAAAAGAACTTGTAAAATTACAAGTCCGTAAGATTAATCTTTTAAAGTTACATGTGTGGCATCTTTGAAAATAGAATTTGCCGCAATCTGACCACGCACACGAGATAATGGATATACATTTGTATGTGGACCAATAATAGTTCCTGGACATAGAACAGAATTACATCCAACCTCTACATAGTCACCCATGAAAGCACCGATTTTTCTTAATCCCGTTTCAAATTCTTCAACCACATTATAATTCTCATCTTTTCTTCTCAAGATGATATTATCACGAGCACTCTTCAAATTACTTGTGATACCACCAGCACCTAAGTGAGAATGATATCCTAAAATACTATCCCCAACATAGTTATAGTGAGGAGTTTCTACATTGTCAAATAAGATACAGTTTTTTAATTCCACACTATTTCCAACAACACAATTTGCCCCAACCAAAGCACTACCACGAACAAAAGCACAATGACGCACTTCCGTTTTTGGACCAATGATACATGGAGCACCTAAATAAGCACTTTCAAATACATGAGCAGTTTTATGAACCCAAACATGCTCTTTGACTTCCACATAATCTTCCCCTAAGTTTTTTCCTAATTCTAAAATCAATTCTTTGATTCCAGCCAAGGCTTGCCAAGGATATTCAAACTGTGCCAAGTAATCCTTAGCCAACGTATGATTTAAATCATAAAGCTCACTAATTTTGTACATAAATTTCCTTCTTTCTTACCATTCAGGCTCAAACTTAAATTCAACCCGAATTTCATTTTCATCTATATCTAAAATCGCATAACTACATGGTCTTCCATCCCTTGCATGCGATAAAGATCCTGGATTCAATAATGTTATTCCATCCACTTGATCCAAATAGGCAACGTGCGTATGTCCAAAACATACAATATCACAATCCAATGCTTTTGCCCTATTTGAAAGCTGTTCGCTTCTTGAAAAATACGAGAAGCGATGCGAATGCGTAACATAAATACGATGCTTACCAATTGGAATAACTCTTTCATCTTCAAAACGACCATAATAATCATTGTTTCCACGAACAACGATATAGCCTGGATAAAACATTGGATCATCCTCTAAATCTCCACAATGAATAAATAATCCTGCATCTGGATGTTTTTCACGAATCACATTTAATATATCATTTCTTCCATGAGAATCACTCACAACCACAATTTTCATAAATTACCCCTAATTCAGTTCATCTTGAAAAGACATTTGTTCCATACTCTTATCACCATCATGCAAGATCTTAGCATTCTCTATACCCACATATCGAAGTACAAATGGCAAATACCAATGTCCCGTCTTCTTTTCATGACCTTTTCCATAACGCACCACAAAACCATAGCGATACGCATTTTCCAATATCCATTCTACACGATTTTTATTTTCCTTAGACAATTCTTCTTCGACTTGCGTATAATCCATATCTTCATTTAGATGCTGCTTACAAAGCTCTATCCACTCATTTTGACCATCTAAAACAATCGTATACCCTAATTGCTGCTCATTCTTTCCAGCCCCATACATATAATTATTGACACCCGCAAATTCCTTTGACGCATTGGCATACTGATCTAAGACTTGTTCATAACTCAAATAACCACTTGAAACACTCAAATGATCTTGGCCATCCATAACGGAAGCATAAGCATCGAGCATACTTGACAGATTATCAACCATGGCATTTTGAACATATATACCATTAAAATCCACTAAATTTTCTGGTTCATATTTATATACTGTATTTTCCTGATTTAAGACAACATATGGATTTGTAGGATCTGCCACCAACCTTAAATCTGAATATAGGACAGCCTCATTTTCATAATATGTTGTTAAATCAATATAGGAATAGTGCGACAACAATTCCTTTAAAGAATCATACGAAAAATTTTTACGGAAACGATTCACAAAATTGACAATATATTCATTATCCGCATCCTGCGTATCTTTTGCCTCTTTATAATACAACGTGTTTTTTAAACTAAATCCATCTAGCTTAATAAAATCCATAAACTTATCTGGCGTAATATGCTGATTGATCAAATAATCAATATCATTACTATCTAAATATTCTAGAATGATATCACGATTTGCATCCGTCGTATAAGGATACCTGGCTAACGGATCATATGACTTATCCATATGGTAAAGACAAAAACATCCCACCGCAAAACAAATCACGATCAATAAAACACGTGCTCGCATTTCTTTTCTACTAATCAAAATAAGTACCTCACGCAAAACATTATACTAAACTATCATTTTTCATGCAAACGAGCATAAAGAATCTTAGCCACATCTTCAGGAATCACTTCACTAAGCTGTTCTACACTTGCTAGTCGCATCTGTTTCATACTCTTAAAATGCTTCAACAATTCTTTTTTACGCTTAGGACCAATACCACTTACCGTATCTAACACTGATTTTGTCATCGACTTGTCTCTTAACTTTCTATGATACGTAATCGCAAAACGATGTACCTCATCCTGCATACGCGTCAACAAAAAGAATAAACTTGACTTTGAATCAATTGGAATTTCATTTAAATTTACATCCATCAAAGCACGCGTTGCATGCTTATCATCCTTAACCAAACCAGCAACCCTTAGATCCAACTGTAACATATCTATAATTTCTTTTGCGGCTGAAATTTGAGCGGCACCCCCATCCACCAACAATAAATCTGGCATCGGCAAATGCTCTTTCAACAACCTGAAATATCTACGATAAATAACTTCCTTCATACTATCGACATCACTTCTGTAGCCATCCAATTTATAATGACGATACGAATTCTTATCTGGAATTCCATCCTTAAAAACAACCAACCCACTCACATTAAAAGTCCCTTGAATATGTGAATTATCAAACATTTCTACCGTATGAATTATTGGCATCAAATATTTTTGACAACATAGCATTGGCCTTTTTTAACTCATTATCCTTACGAAATA
>ENA-OQCN01001050-OQCN01001050.1-human-gut-metagenome-genome-assembly--contig:-NODE-1050-length-14140-cov-2.154071_pt1 | contig 14140 bp, 22 predicted proteins | sample MGYA00242497_ERZ504576 | MGnify/ENA primary metagenome ERZ504576 (study PRJEB26092, sample SAMD00036296) | human gut metagenome | host: Homo sapiens | study: EMG produced TPA metagenomics assembly of...
CTGAAAGGGGAGAAGGCAGAATGAGCAAGGGCAGGCTTCTTGTCATCGAAGGGCTGGACGGTTCCGGCAAGGCCACCCAGGCAAAGCTGCTGGCCTCCTATCTGGCTGAGAGCGGTTGCAAGGTGATGGAGATCACCTTTCCGGACTACGAGAGCGATTCCAGTGCGCTGGTAAAGATGTACCTCTCTGTCAGTTCGGCGACAAGCCCGACGACGTCAACCCCTATGCGGCGTCCAGCTTCTATGCGGTGGATAGGTACGCCAGCTATAAGACCAAGTGGGGCAGCTTCTACGAGGCGGGCGGCATCGTCATCGCCGACCGCTACACCACGTCGAACGCGGTGCATCAGTGCTCCAAGCTCCCGCCGGAGCAGTGGGACGATTTCCTCCGCTGGGCCTTTGACTACGAATACAGGCTGCTGGGCCTGCCCGCGCCGGACGCTGTGGTGTACTTACAGGTAGACCCCGCCGTGAGCCAGAAGCTCATGACCGGCCGCTACCACGGCGACGAGAGCAGGAAGGACGTCCACGAAAAGGACATCGAATATCTGGCCCGCAGCCGCCGTGCCGCCGAGTACTGCGCAGAGCATCTGGCTGGGCCACCGTCCATTGCACGGAAAATGGACCATGCGCACCATCGAGGATATTCAGGCCGAGGTGCGGGCGCTGGCGGAAAAAGAACTCGGATAACCGCGAAAATGGGAGGGATACTATCAATGTATCGTTTGATGCAGCCGTCGGATGAGGCGGCAGTCGTGGCACTGTGGCAGAAAGAACGCGGTGACAGCGCCGAGTTCATCAAGACTGCTCTGGAAAAGTTCGCCGGGGCGGAAAATATCTACGTCGCTGAGGAAAATGACGAGATAGTCGCTGCGGCGCTGGCGGTCCCCGTCACCCTCAAGGGACGCAGCGGCAGTTACCTCTACGGCCTCTGCGGGCAGGGAAGCCTGCTTCTGGCAGGACTCGTGGACTATCTCTGTGCGCAGCAGAAGCTGCGGGGCGCGGGCTTCACCGTGGCCGTTCCGGCCGGACAGGAGCAGGCCGCGCTGCTGGAAAACAAGGGTTTCCAGCGGGCTTTTGCCTCCGCTGCCTGCCCCGGGAGGTGTCCCGCAACCTGTGGAGTCAGGCGGAATTCGACTCCGTGACGGCCCGCAAGCTCTGTGAGCTGCGGGAGCGCTTCTATCCCGATACCGTCCAGTTCCCGCCGGAGCAGATGGCCGTCGTGCTGACAGACCTCTACGCCCGGGGCGCGACCATCGTGTCCAGCGAGAAGGGCTACGGCATCTACTTCCGCCGGGAGGACACCCTCTATTTTGTGGAGCTGATGGCCGAAGACGACCGCTCCGCCGAGGTGCTGATGGAAGCGGCCCGGGAGAAGGAAGTCATCGTGGAGCGCGCCGTCATCACAGTGGGCGCGGCTCAGAACCTTTTCCTCGGCGAAGGCACCCGGCAGGACTACGGCATGATACGGTTCGACGCGGAGCCTTTCGATGTGGAAGAAAGCTATATGCGGCTGATGATGGAAAGCTGAACGGAATGGTAAAGGAGTGTGTACATGGCACACGATGCAAAACATAAAAAAAGCAGAAAAGGCGGCGCAGCGAAAATGATCCTGATCGTGCTGCTGATCCTGGTACTGGCGGCGGGCGGCTGTCTGCTGGCCATCCGAAAAGAGATCAACGGCAGTGCTTCCGCTGGCGAACCGGTGAGTGTGAGCATCCAGCAGGGCAGCGGCGTGGCAGCCATCGCCCAGAAGCTCAAGACGGCGGGCGTCATCAAGTACCCCCACGTCTTCCGCTGGTATGCAGGCAAACAGGGCGCGGCAGGCAAGCTCCAATACGGTGAGTTCGACCTCGCCCCCGGCAGCTCCTACGACGACATCATCGAGCACTTTCCGCCTACGCGAAGGCCGACAGTGTCCGGCTGACCTTCCCCGAGGGTACGACGGCCATCGCCATTGCGAAAAAAATGGAAGATGCCGGGCTGTGCAGCGCCGAGGACTTCCTCAAGGAGGCCAACACCGGCGATTTCAGCCAGTACAGGTTCTGGCAGTACGTCCCCGACGACAAGGACGCCCCGGACCGCTTCCTCAAGTGCGAGGGTTATCTTTTCCCGGATACCTACGATTTCCTGAAGGATGACACCGTCCATCATTACGTTGAGACGTTCTATTCTCACTTCGACAAGCAGATCACCGATGAGATGTATGCCGAGATGGAAAAGCAGGGGATGACCCTCTCCGAGGTGGTCACTCTGGCGTCCTTCGTGCAGGAGGAGGCCGGCAACGATCAGGACGATAATGTGGCGCAGGTGTTCCGCAACCGTCTGGCCGAGGGTTCGCCCTACCCCAAACTGCAGAGCAACACCTCCAGCTACGTCCAGAGCGACGCCGACAACAACTACCTCTGGAACTGGGTCGCGCCCTACTACGGCGGCTGGGACAGCATCCCGGAGAACATTCTGGAACCTACGACACCTACACCCGCACCGGGCTCTCCGCCGGCCCGATTTCCAACCCCGGCATCGCGGCCATCCGTGCGGCGCTTGACCCGAAGCCCGACGATGAGGTGAAAGACGCCTATTTCTTCGTCACCGACCTTGCCGGTCACTACTACTACGCCCGCACCTACGCAGACCACCAGAAAAACTGCGATGAGGCGGCTAAAGTTAATAAAAGTATGAAGTAAAAGAGGAATACCATGTTACAGATACCGGAACTTCTGGCCCCGGCAGGCGACCTCGAGCGCCTGCGGTATGCCATCAACTACGGCGCGGACGCCGTTTACTGCGCTCTGCCCGAGTTCGGGATGCGCTCTGCACCCACCAACTTCACCCCGGAGCAGCTGAGCGAGGGCGTCATCTATGCCCACGCCCGGGGCCGCAAGGTCTACCTGACCATGAACACCCTGCCCACCAACGAGGAGGCTGACCGTCTGCCTCAGGCCATCAAGGACGCTGCCGCCGCCGGTGTGGACGCCTTCATCGTGGCCGACCTCGGCGTGTTGGACGCCTGCAAGACGTTCGCGCCCGACATCGACATCCATATGTCCACCCAGACCGGCATCACCAACTGGGCCGCTGCCCGCGCCGCCTACAACATGGGCGCGAAGCGGGTGGTGTTGGCCCGGGAGATGACCCTGCAGGACATCGCCACCCTCCGCGACAAGACCCCGCCGGAGCTGGAAATTGAGTCTTTCGTCCACGGCGCCATGTGCATGAGCGTCTCGGGCCGCTGCCTGCTCTCCAACTACATGGCAGGCCGCGACGCAAACCGCGGCCAGTGCGCCCAGCCCTGCCGCTGGAAGTACTATCTCAGCGAGGAGACCCGCCCGGGGCAGCTCTATGAGATCGGCGAGAACGAGAACGGCAGCTACATCCTCAACGCCAATGATATGTGTACCGCGCCCTTCCTCGACCTCATCTGCAACGCGGGCGTGGACAGCCTCAAGATCGAGGGCCGCGCCAAGACGTTCTACTACGTCGCCAGCGTGACGGCGGCCTACCGCCGCGCCCTCGACCAGTATCTGGCCGACCCGATGAACGAGAACTTTGAGCTGCCGGAAGAGGTTTTGGCTGAGCTGACCCGCACCAGCCACCGCCACTATTCGCCCGGCTTCTACTTTGGCCGGGAGCAGGCCCGTCAGGCCACCGACAGCGCGACTTACATCCGCGAGTGGGAGTTTGTCGGTACGGTGGACGGCTGGGAGAACGGCGTCGCCAGCTGCCAGCAGCGGGGCAAGTGGAGCCTCGGCGACACGCTGGAAGTGCTCTGCCCGGATGGCCGCAGCATCCCGCTGAACCCCGAGTGGATAAAGAATGAGGCCGGTGAGCTGGTGGAGTCCACGCCCCACGCGATGGAGCACTATACCATCCCCACCCCGGAGCTGCCGCCTATGAGCCTGCTGCGCCGGAAAGTCTGAGAATCAAAAGCAAAGCCGCCTGTCGTTCGTTGAATGACAGGCGGCTTTTATCGTTTATCTCTATTATTCCGGCTTGACCTGCAGCTCCTGCTCGCAGTAGATGCAGCGATACTTGCCGTTGGAGCTCAGCTCGAAGATCTGGTCACACTCTTCCTCGATGGAGGAGATGCAGCGGGGGTTCTTGCACCGCACGATGTTGACCAGACGCTTGGGGGGCTGGGGCTTTTCCTTCTTGACAGCCTTGCCGTTCTCGATGACGGTCACGCTGATGTCGGGGTCGAGATAGGCCAGCACGTCGAGGTTGAGCCAGGATGCGTCGCCCTCCACCTTGATGATGTCCTTCCGGCCCGACTCTGCCTTGTGGCTGCGGGCGTCTGGATGAGGGCCACACTGGAGGTGCGGTTGCCTTGATGCCCAGCAGGTCCATCAGCCGATGGCCGTGCCTGCCTTGATATGGTCGATGACGATACCGTTCTGAATTTCATCAATGTTCAGCATCTCAGTTGCCCTCCTTTTCAGCCTTGGGGTCCTTGAGGCCCAGCAGTGTCATGATCAGCGCCATGCGGATGTAGACGGCGTTCTGCACCTGCTCAAAGTAGGCGGCGCGGGGGTCGTCGTCCACGTCCAGCGTGATCTCATTGACGCGGGGCAGGGGATGGAGCACGGCCATGTCAGGCTTGGCAAGGGCCATCTTCTCTTTGGTGAGGATATAGCTGTTCTTCAGACGGACATAGTCTTCCTCGTTGAAGAAACGCTCCTTCTGGACGCGGGTCATGTAGAGGATGTCCAGCTCGGGCATGGACTCCTCGAGGCTGCGGGTCTCCTTATAGGGGATGTGGTTGGCCTCGAGCACGTCGGTGATGATGTAGTCCGGCACACGCAGCTCCTCGGGGCTGATGAGACGAAGCGGATGTTCTCACAGCGCGCCATGGTCTTGATGAGGGAGTGGACGGTGCGGCCAAACTTGAGGTCGCCGCACAGGCCGATGGTCAGGTCGTTCAGACGGCCCTTGCGGCGGCGAATGGTCATCAGGTCGGTCATGGTCTGGGTCGGGTGCTGGTGGCCGCCGTCGCCTGCGTTGATGACAGGGATGCGGGAGTACCGGCTGGCCCGCAGCGGTGCGCCCTCCTTGGGGTGGCGCATGGCCACGATGTCGGCATAGCAGGAGACGACGCGGATAGTGTCGGCCACGCTCTCGCCCTTGGATGCACTGGAGACGGTCTCGCTCGGGAAGCCGAGGACATGTCCGCCGAGGTTCAGCATCGCGGCCTCAAACGAAAGACGGGTACGGGTGGACGGCTCGTAGAACAGGGTGGCCAGCTTTTTGTGGGCGGCCACGTCCTGATAGGCAGCCGGGTCGGCGCAGATGCGGTCGGCCAGGTCCAGCAGAGAGGTGATCTCCTGCTGACTGAAATCCAACGGATCGATTAGATGACGCATATTCTTTTGTTTCCCTCCGTCAAAGAAGCTTTCGAAGAATCGAGAAGTCGAAGAAGTTCGTGTAGTAGCTCAACGAACGCATGACGGGATGGCAGAGCCGGTTGTAGCATATCTCATCCAGCAGCAGCATGGCCTCGCCCGGGGCCAGACGCATGGCGGCCCGGATGGGCTCGTCGCCGCAGCTGGCCTTGAGGTGGGCCACATTGGAGGCCACCTGCTGGCGGCACTCCCGCTCCAGAACATCGAATATGTCACCCGACAGGTCGATGCGGGTGTAGTCCCGGTTCCCAAACAGCGCGGGCAGGTAGTCGATGGAGTAGATGACGGGGGTTGTGTCGGCGAGGATGCGCTTCTTGATGCAGATGACATCGTCGCCGGGCTCGATGGCCAAATCACGGGCCAGCTCTTCGCCTGCGCGGACGGGGTAGATCTGGATGCCGTCGGCGTGGGGGTAGCTGCCAAAGCTGCGGATGAGCGGGTAATACTCCAGCTTCTGGTCCAATCGGCTGCGCAGGTTCAGGACACTTCGGTTGACCACTGTGCCGATGCCGCGCACCCGCTCGATGTAACCCGCACGCTCCATCTCGCTCAGCGCATCGCGGATGACGGTGCGGCTGACGCCGAGTTCGGCGGCAAGGTCTACCTCGGCGGGCAGACGGTCAGTCTGTGCATAGCGGCCTGTGCGCAGTTCCTCCAGCAGAGCGCTGACGATGCGGTCGCTGATGACAGCACCACCCAGGCGGCTGGAAGGGGATAAGCTGGAATCTCTCATGGTTCGTTTCCTCCGGTACACGGGCAGGGCGGCCCTGCCTGGACTTCCGAAAAAGCTGTGCCTGAGCACAAAAGCTTTTCCTGCAAATATTATAGCATAAATTGACAATGATTCAAACGGCATTTATACTGGAATCAACCGGAAAGTATGATTTTATTTTGGAGGGAAACGCAAGATGGAAGTTTTTCTGCACAAGATCTGCGGCCAGCCGGTGCAGCCGCCGGTGTCCATGCAGCTGCGCCGCTGCACGCCGGAGCAGGCCCCGGCGGTGTACGCCTTGCAAAACGAGGTGCGCGCCGCCATGCCGGACCCGGAGCAGTTCGTGCCGGACACGCTGGAAAACATCACGGCCTATGTCCGCAAGGACCTGTGCATCGGCGATGGCAGGCAGCCGCCTTGGCGGGTATCTCATCGTGCGCTTCTGCGGGCGCAGCGCACACAACTATGCGGCCTTCATGGATGCGCCGCGCACCGAGTGGGAGCACTGGGCCAATGCGGACAGCGCCATCGTCCACGCAGACTTCGCGGCAACGGCCTGCAACGGCTCATGCTGGAAGCAGCGCTGCCGCTTTTCCCGAAAAAAATCACCCATATCGGTGCTACCGTCAGCCCGCAGAACCAGTACAGCCTGCACAACGCCCTTGCGTCCGGTTTTGCCATCGTCTCCCGGCGGGAAATGTACGGCGGCCACGACCGTTACCTGCTGGCAAAGGAGCTGTAAAAAGTTGTAATTCGTCAAAAAGTATGTTAAACTAAAAACGCCACCCCGAAGGGTGGCGTTAAGGTGCTATCTGCAAGCGCAGGTGGTCATGCTTCCTGCCCGTTATCGCTGCTCTTTCTACATAGAACGAAGCAGAGGTTCCGGGAGTGGAACTTTTTTGCAAAATGAAACTTCCCGGAGCCTTGAAGGCGAAGGAGGGATATCCGGTGACTCTGTTGGAAACCCTCGCACTGCTCACCTTCATTCTCACACTGTTGGGTCTGATCGTGGACGTGATCCGTCTGGCCGTTGAGGTCATGACAATGTTTTCCAAGCACAAAGCCGATGATAGCAAAAAAGACTGACCGCCCAGCTACCAACTCGTGCGGTCAATCTTTTCTTGACTAAACGGGCAAGGAGCTGACCATTGCGGACAGCGCCTTTTCTGTTTGTAGTATAGTGCTTTTTTCAGGGATTGTCAAGGGCGCAGGCTTCTCTTTACGCCGCCTGTAGTGTCTGACCTCTCTGGCGCATCTTGTGCCGCACCACCAGCAGGCAGGCCAGGTGCACGGCAGCCGTCAGCACCCAGCTGATGGGGTAGCTGATGTACAGCATGAACGGTGTGCGGTTCAGCTGGAAGATGGTGGCGATCCACACCAGCCGCAGCAGGCAGCTGCCCACAAGGCTCACCACCATGGCAGCACGCTGTAGCCAAGGCCGCGCAGGCTGCTGGCCAGCGTATCCATGATGCCGCACAGCAGGTAGGTGCCGCAGATCACCCGCAGGCGTCGTATCCGCGGCGATCACCGCCGGCATCCGAGGAGTAGAAGTGCAGCAGCTGGGTGCCTGCCAGCACCGCACCGCCGCCCAGCACCACGCCGGTCACGATGGCGCACAGCAGGCAGTTGAGGACAACGCGGTTCAGGTTCTGGTACTTGCGTGCGCCCATGTTCTGGCTGGTAAAGGTGACGGCAGCCTGCGAAAAGGCGTTCATGGCGTATAGACGAAGCCTCCAGATTGGCGGAGGCCGAACTGCCTGCCACCACCGTGGAACCAAAGGAGTTGATGGCCGACTGGATGACCACGTTGGACAGGCTGAACACGGTGCTCTGCAGACCGGCAGGCAGGCCGATAAGCAAAATCTGCTTCAGGGCACCCATGTGGAAGCCCAGATGATGCAGATCCAGATGCAGCGCGCCCTCCTCCTTCATCAGCATCCGCGTCACCATGCAGGCGGAAACGGTCTGACTGATGATGGTAGCCAGCGCCACGCCTGCCACGCTCATGGAAAAGCCAATGACGAACACAAGGTTCAGCACCACATTGATGATGCCGGCTGCTGCCAGACAGTACAGCGGGCGCTTGGTGTCGCCCACGGCGCGCAGCAGCGCACTGCTGAAGTTGTACAGCATGGTCATGGGCATCCCGATGAAATAAATTTTAAGGTACAGCGCAGAGAGGTCGATCACATCCTCCGGGCAGCTCATCAGCTCCAGCAGGCCACGGGCCGCAAAGAACCCCACCACAGCCAGCAGCACGCCGCTGACAAGGCCCAGCGTCACCGAGGTCTGCACCGTGTCCTGTACGCCGCGGTCATCTTTTGCGCCAAAGCAGCGGGCCGCCACCACGTTTGCGCCCAGCGAAAGCCCTACGAACAGGTTCACCAGCAGGTTGATGAGGGAGCCGTTGGAGCCGACGGCGGCCAGTGCGGTGCTGCCCGCAAAGCGGCCCACGACCACTACGTCCGCAGCGTTGAACAGCAGCTGCAGAATGCTGGAAGCTGCCAGTGGGATGGAGAACAGGATGATCTTTTGGAGCATCGGGCCGCTGGTAAGGTCAGCGGAGCGGCTTGTCTGAGCCATGAGAAAAGTACCTCCTTTTTATCGTTTACGCGGAGAAGCCGTTTTCCGAAGCATTGCACACTGCTTAGGAGGACAGCATCTGAAATGTAAATTTTTCGTAAATAAAGGGAACCGAAGGCATATTATAACGCGCGGCGCAGAAAAATACAAGTGGCACCGCCGAAAAAATGCAAATTCCCGGCGGTGCCGCTTATAAAACGATCAAAAACATTTCTTGAAGCACGGCAGAAGAGTTTATTCTTCCTGCAAAGCGTCCCGGAACAAAACCCGCAGATAATCCCGCCCGCCGTAGAGGACGCGGTCAATATAAATATCGTTCCGAAAAGCATGATAAAAAATCAGATACTTTCCGCTGACGAGAAAGCGCTCATCCAAATAAAGTTCATGATCCAGCGGAGCTACGGAAGAAAGCAATGCACCGCTTTCCGGGAACAGCTTTAATTGTTCAGCAGCATCCATGATGCGGTTCAGAATGCGCTCTGCAGAAGGCAGATTTTGCAAGTCGAACGAGATATAATCCAGATGTCGTCCAGGTCCTGACGGGAACGAGTTGTATAAATGAGGTTATTTTCCATTGGCTCTTGCGCGGAAATGCGCCCTCATTTCTTCCGGAGTGTAAAGCTTTTCCGTCTCACCAGAGCACCGTCCTTTTGCAATTTCATTCATAAGCCGGATGGTAGCCTGCGTTTTCTCATAATCTTCCATGTCCAGAATGGCATACTTCCACGGCCGTTTTTGGTAAGAAAAACCGGCGATCCTGCTTCCACATCGCGAAGGACTTCGTTGTAATTCCGCAGGTCAGAAATAGGTTTGATGTTCGGCATAAGATCAACTCCCTTCATCTGTAGTATAACAAATGCTGCTGTGAAATTCAACGTAAAATTTGCAGCTGATAAAAGTGAGATCCTACAAAAAACCGCCGTCCTGTCGGGCAGCGGTCTTCTGATAAAATAAGCTTACGCTTCCACCGTCTTCCAGTGCTCCGGTGCGGCAAAATCGCTTGTCTCGCCGTCATCGGTGTACATCCGGCAGCGGGCGCTGCCATTTTCGTCCGGGCAGGCCCACAGGGTCAGGCTGGTATCGTCCAGCTGGGCGGTGCAGCTGGCGGGTCTTGCCACCGGCACCGCATGGCCCGGGCGGATGAACAGCAGCACTTCGTCCAATGCGCAGCGGACGTAGTGGTGCCCGGCGGGCAGAAGCTCGGTGTCGTAGTCGTCCACACTGCGGATGCGGTAGAGCTTCATGCTTCCGGCAGGTAGACGTGCCGTCCGCTGGCGTTCTGGGTGTAGACAGGCGCTACCATCACACCCTCGCCCAGCAGCAGCTGGTCCTGCACCTCGCGGGCATCCGGGTCAGCAGGAAAATCAAAGCCCAAGGGCCGGAAGTAACTGGTATTTTCCAGTGCCGCCTTCATGAAGGTACTATAAAGGTAGGGCAGCAGGGCATACCGCAGCCGGAGCATCTTCCGCAGGGCAGGCAGCATATCCGCAAAGCGGTAGTATTCCTGCATCCGGGAGCCGTCGGTGGCGTGGTTGCGCATCAGCGGCGTGAACAGGCCGAACTCCAGCCAGCGCAGAGCCAGATCAGGCGTAGTATCGTAGGAAAAACCGCACAGGTCGGCACCGGTATAAAGAAAGCCGCACAGCTGCACGTTGGGCATCATCTGGATATTGGCCAGAAGCTGTGCCCATGTGGAAGCGTTGTCACCCAGCCAGATGCCGCCGTAGCGGTGGCTGCCAATGAAGCTGGAACGGCTGTAGAGCAGCGTGCGTCTGCCGGGCCGCAGGCGGGCAAAGGCTTCGCCTGCCGCACGGGTCATATTGCCGCCGTAGAGGTTGTGCACCCTGTCATGGCGCACCCGCTGGCCGTCCACATCGTGGTAGAAGCTGGCGTAGTCCTCTGGGGCGTTCATCAGGCCCAGCGCGCCGCCCACCACCTTGCCAAAGAATTCATCCTGCACGATGTTGTCTTTCCGGCTCAGTTCGTCCATGCTCTCAAAGAAAGCCTTGAGCCGCTCGGGTGAGTAAAACAGCGCAGGCTCGTTCATATCGTTCCAGAAGCCCTCGATGCCGCAGTCGGTCAGTGCCTTGTACTGCCGGCCGAACCACTCCCGCACCTCCGGGCGCAGGAAGTCCGCAAAGTAAGCCTTGCCGGGCCACACCGCCGCCACAAAGGGGGTGCCGTCGGCTTTGGTGCAGAAGAAACCGTTTGCAAGGCCCTTGGCACAGACGGGGTTTTCCGGGTCGATGCGCACACCCGCATCGATGATGGGCACCAGCCGGATGCCCTGTGCTTTCAGTTCGGCGCTCAGGGCGGCAAGGTCCGGGAAGCGCTGTTTATTTACGGTGAAATCCGCGTAGTCCTGCATGTAATCGATGTCCATGCAGATCATATCCAGCGGCAGATCGTTCTCTTTGTACTGGCGGGCCACCTCCCGCACGTCCTCAGCGGTCTTGTAGCCAAAGCGGCTCTGTGCCAGACCAAAGGCCCACTTGGCGGGATATAGCTGCGGCCGATGAGCTGCCGGAACTGGCGGCTGATATCGTTCAGGTCGTCGCCGGTAATGATGTAAAGCTCATGATCCGGCTCTTCGGTGGCAAAGCGCAGGGCATCGTATTCGGTGTAGCCGATATCGTAGCGCACTTTGCCCGGGAAATCGATGAACACACCAAAGCATTCACGGCCCGCGCCGCCGTCAATGAGCAGAAAATTGTGCGCACCATAGTAGGAAAGCTTATCCTCGCTGTGGCGGGCTTCATCGGTGTTGTTGGTCACGTAGTGCCAGCCGCGCTTGTTGATGCCGCGGGGCATTTCGCCCAGACCGTACACGATGGCATCCGGAGCCATCCGGTAGGCCCAGCCGTCTTCTTCGGCTGTGAGAAAGGGCACCGGCCCGGCGGAAACTGGGATCTCCTGCACCACACTGTCGGTGGGCAGGGGCAGGCCAAAACGGAAACGCTGGATCATAGGGAACCTCCTTGTAGCATCCTTGCCCTCTCCGTCACGCCTTTCGGCGTGCCACCTCTCTCAAAGTGAGAGGTTTTGCCAAAGGCCCCATCTCCGAGGGGGCTGTCGAGCGAAAGCGAGACTGGGGGAGTGGACTTCTCATTTTCTTTATCTTACCCCGGGCCGCGCTGCAAAACAAGAGACAAAACCGGCACTTTTTTTGCCACAAAACCGGCAGAACGCAGCCAAAGCATAAAAATATCGGCGGCAGGCGGCGGATGCAATTGCAAATTCCGGCCCATACTGTTATACTGGAACTGCTACTTTGAATCGGAAAATGGAGGAAACCCATGTATCGCAATGGAATCAAGCGCCTGCTGGCGGTGGTGCTGTCGCTGTGCGGCATGATCTGCCTGTCCTGGCTTTTTCTCATTCTGGCCGTCGCATCAAGCTGGACTCGCCCGGCCCGGTGTTCTTCAAACAGAAGCGTGTGGGCATTGGCAAAAAGCACTTTTACATTTTAAGTTCCGCACCATGCGCATCGACACGCCCCACGATATGCCCACCCATCTGCTGCACGACCCGGACCAGTATATCACCCGCATGGGTCATTTCCTGCGCAAGACCAGTCTGGACGAGCTGCCCCAGCTGTGGAATATCTTTGTAGGTGATATGGCGGTCATCGGCCCGCGGCCTGCTTTGTGGAACCAGTATGATCTGCTGGCAGAGCGCGACAAGTACCATGCAAACGATGTGCGCCCGGGCCTGACCGGCTGGGCACAGATCCATGGCCGCGATGAACTGGAGATCGCGGAGAAGGCCAAGCTGGACGGCTGGTATGTGGAGCATCTGAGCTTTGGGCTGGATGTGAAATGCTTCTTTGGCACCATTGCCGCGGTGCTTAAGCACGACGGCGGTGGTGGAGGGCGGCACCGGCACTCTGCACGAAGAAACAGGCAAAGAGAACCATTAAGAATAGCCGCCGCGTGCCGCAACCCGAATATTTTCAGCGGAAAAAGATTTTATGTTTGCAGTTCTGGAAAATCTGCGGATTTTCCAGAACTGTTTTTTCACGGAGGGGCTGTGACCAGAAACTGCATTTTTTGCTGATTTGTCCTGATTTGTGAAAAGGTGCTTGGAGCGGCCCGCAGGCCGCGACAAACACAAAATAAAAATAATTCTTCCGCAGAAGATGGCCAGAGCGCAGCGGAGGCATTCTAAATCGCCATATCTCTTGATTTATCCCCGGAAAAGCGTATAATAAAACAGTACACAAGACGTCAAAGGAGGATTCCTGTATTATGGAACGCACCTATATCAACGAGGCTCAAAAGGCCATCGGCGGCACGGTCAAGGTGCAGGGCTTTATCGAGAACCTGCGCAACAGCAAGTATATGGCCTTTATCGTGCTGAAGGATATTACCGGCAAACTGCAGATCACGGTGGAAAAGGAAGATCACCCGATCTGGTGGATACCATCGATCAGCTCACCCCGGATTCCGTCATCACCGTCACCGGCAAGGTGGTGGAGAACGACTACGTCAAGATGGGCGGCGTGGAGATGATCCCCGAGTCCATCGAGATCGAGAGCATTGCCAACGCTCTGCCCATCGTCCGCAAGGAAATCGCAGCCACCAAGAAAAAGAAGGCTGTGGAGCGCTCCAGCATCGACCAGCGCATCGATTACCGCTGGATCGACCTGCGCACCGACGAGAATCAGCTCATGTTCAAGGCACAGAGCTGCTTTGTGAACGCCATGCGCAAGTTCCTGCTGGACCGTAACTTCATCGAGATCCACACCCCAAAGCTGATCGCTGCTGCCAGCGAGAGCGGCTCTGAGGTGTTCAAGGTGGACTACTTTGACCGCAACGCCTATCTGGCACAGAGCCCTCAGTTCTACAAGCAGATGGCCATGGCTGCAGGCTTTGAGCGCATCTTCGAGACCGGCCCTGTGTTCCGCGCCGAGAAGAGCTACACCAACAAGCACTCCACCGAGTTCTCCGGCTTCGATCTGGAGTTCAGCTACATCACTTCCTATAAAGACGTGATGAAGATGGAAGAGGAACTGCTGACTGCCGGTCTGCAGGCCGTCAAGGACAACTACGGCGACCAGATCAAGGAGATGTTCGGTCAGGAAGTGATCGTTCCCACCACTCCGTTCCCGGTGGTCAAGCTGGCTGACCTGTACAAGGGTCTGGAAGAAGAGTTCGGCTACACCGTCGATGAGAGCGAGAAGGGCGACCTGACCACTGAGCCGAGCGCCTGAGCTATGAGTGGGTGAAGAAGCATTACGGCCACGAGTTCCTCTTCATCACCGATTACTCTGCCGAGAAGCGTGCGTTCTACCACATGCGCGACGAGAACGGCGTGCCCCAGGGCTACGACCTGATCTGGCGTGGTGTTGAGATCACCACCGGTGCCCAGCGTGAGCACCGCTATGAGGTGCTGAAGAAGCAGGCCGAGGAAAAGGGTCTGGCCGATGATGTCAAGTTCTATCTGGA
>ENA-OQCN01001051-OQCN01001051.1-human-gut-metagenome-genome-assembly--contig:-NODE-1051-length-14138-cov-3.119834_pt1 | contig 14138 bp, 22 predicted proteins | sample MGYA00242497_ERZ504576 | MGnify/ENA primary metagenome ERZ504576 (study PRJEB26092, sample SAMD00036296) | human gut metagenome | host: Homo sapiens | study: EMG produced TPA metagenomics assembly of...
TAGCTGTACATCGATCGATGCTCAGACGTACGTAGCTGTACATCGATCGATGCTCAGACGTACGTAGCTGTACATCGATCGATGCTCAGACGTACGTAGCTGTACATCGATCGATGCTCAGACGTACATATGGATCAAGCACGCCGCCCTTTGTCTTTTCAGAAGGAACGATAATCTGATACTTGTCAAAGCAAAGTGCATACTCTGAACCAACCTTCTTAAGTGTAGCGTCGATAAAGTTCATCTGCGGTGAACCGATAAAGCCTGCTACGAACATATTGCATGGCTTGTCATAGAGATGCTGTGGAGTATCAACCTGCTGAATGAAGCCGTCCTTCATAACAACAATTCTTGTACCCATTGTCATAGCCTCTGTCTGGTCATGAGTTACATAGATGAATGTTGTACCGAGTCTCTGGTAAAGCTTAGAAATCTCTGTTCTCATCTGAGCACGGAGCTTAGCGTCAAGGTTAGAAAGCGGCTCGTCAAGTAAGAATACCTTAGGGTCACGAACGATAGCACGGCCAAGAGCAACACGCTGTCTCTGACCACCTGAAAGAGCCTTTGGCTTTCTGTCGAGATACTGCTCAATACCGAGGATACGAGCTGCCTCTTCTACTCTTCTCTTAATCTCGTCCTTAGGAGTTTTACGGAGCTTAAGACCGAAAGCCATATTATCATATACAGTCATATGCGGATAAAGAGCATAGTTCTGGAATACCATTGCAATATCTCTGTCCTTAGGTGCAACATCGTTAGCGAGCATATCGCCGATGTAAAGTTCACCCTTTGAGATATCCTCAAGACCTGCGATCATACGAAGTGTAGTTGACTTACCGCAACCTGACGGTCCAACGAGAATAATAAATTCCTTGTCTGCAATTTCAAGGTTAAAATCTGTTACGGCTGTAACGCCACCGTCATAGATTTTATAGATGTGTCTTAAAGATACATTTGCCATTTTTATAAACCTCCAATAATCCGATGAAGCAAAAATCCGAAAATCTATATCAAAGAAAATACTGTTTTGCTTTATTACAGTTAATAATATATCACTTTTGCTGTTTTTTTACTATACTGATTTTGACTAAAATTTTAGTCATTATTTTATTTAATTCAGCGACTAGTTAAAAAATACTACCTGATTTTAGTGCATATTGCCCATAAAGATTGACATTTTGTCTAATTCCGATAACATTTTAGTCTCTCCTATATGCAAATTGCTATCCAAATACAAATCGCCGATTGATATTCGTTTAAGGTGCACAACATTTTTTCCACATACCGCAAACATTTTCTTTACCTGGTGGAATTTACCCTCGCAAATCGTTACAATTGCGGTCGTTTTATCCGGATTTTCGCCTGAAATTTCAAGTTTTGCCGGCATACAGCGTGTTCCGTCGGCAAATACAATACCGTTTTCAAAATCACTTATCATTTCTTCGGTAATTTCACCGTCAAGCTGTGCTATGTACTTTTTCTCGACATGTTTTTTTCGGCGAAAGCATATTGTGCGCAAATTCCCCGTCATTTGTAATAATAAGAAGTCCCTCGGTATCCTTGTCCAATCTGCCTGCCGGGAATAAGCCGGGGCGCTGAAATTCCTCAGGCAAAAGGTCTATTACGGTTTCCGCTCTTTTATCGTTGCTTGCGGATAGAACTCCGGCAGGTTTGTTCATCATTATATAAACATATTTGCTGTACAAAAGAGGTTGTCCACCGACGGTAATGTCATCAGCCACAGCATCTACTTTGTGTTGCGGCTGTTTGATACATTCTCCGTTTACGCATACTGCACCGTCTTTTATAAGTTTTTGTACTTCTTTGCGACTGCCGACATTTTGAGAAACCAAAATTTTATCAAGTCTGTCCATTTTACCTTCCTTTCTGCCTAAAACAAAGGCAGATAATCTTCTCCGTATACGCCGCTTGTTATGTGACCGCCGATAATTCGGTTTTTATAAACGAGTATAACAGCCTTTTTCCCGTCATCAATACTGTATGTATAGCGTTTTGCGGGCTTACCCGCATAATTGCTCAAATCAAATACGGATTTTTTCTGAATTTCGTTATACTTTTCATATACGCTGTTAAAATTCTGCGGAATAATTACCTCGTCAACCGATTCGTCAACCGCATTTATTCCCAACTGTTGAAAAAATTTTATTCTGTCGTCACTGCTGTCAGCCTTTAGCGAATAGTTTTCAGAATTAAATTCCGCATAATCTTCCACATGTGTGAAATCTGCGTTTATAAGAATTATAAATACGGTAATCACTGCCAAAACAACAATTAATGCTACAATAAATCGTTTCTTTTTAAATCGTAAAACAAACATTTCAAAACCTCCATATACTTTATATGTATATGAAAGCTGTGTGCGCAAATTGCATTAAATAAGATTATAAATTTCAAGAGGAGTGTCGGCAAAAACTTTTCCGCCCTCTTTCTTCATCTGTTCAATATCGCCGTAGCCGTAGCTTGCGCCGACAAAATCAATCCCCGTCTGAACAGCGCCTTTGGTATCAAAGTAGGTATCGCCGATAATCACAGCGTTTTCCCTGTCTTTTTCAAGACTTGTACCGAGAGAATTAAGTGCATACGGAATCAAATCTTTTTTATCTTTTCGGCTGCCGTCAAGCGTAGAACCGCACACTGCGTCAAAATACTGTGAAAGTCCGAGAATTTCAATAATCTCTTTGGCAAACAATTCATATTTAGACGAACAAACCGCAATCTTCTTTCCGTCAGTTTTGATTTTTTTAAGCAGTTCTTCAATTCCGTCATAAGCTTTGTTTACAAATTTACCTTCTGTATTATAAATATCTCTGTAAACCTCTACGCCACGCAGACTTTCCTCTTGAGAAAAGTGGCAGATATTCAAAAATGTATCAATTAACGGCGGACCTATATACAATGTGTAATCGCTAAGATCGGGCACGGGTTTTCCCATTTGTTTTATTGCATTTTCGAGAGAATATTTTATACCGTCGGCACTTTTACTGATAGTGCCGTCAAGGTCAAAAAGTATGTAATCGTGCTTAACCATTAAACTTTTCATCCGCCTTTTTCTGGAATTTTTCAGCCTTTACGCTCACTCTTGTGTGAGTTCCCTTTGCAATAATTCCTTTTGCGTCACTTGCGCTTACTTCAAAATTAAAGAATCTGCCGTCATTTTCTTTTAATACGGCTGTAGCGGAAATCTCTGCGCCGAGAGGAGTAGGACTTGTGTGTTCTATAGAAATTGCTGTACCTACTGTTGTAAGTTCGTCATTATTTAAAATTTCTTCGCACAGTTCAAAAGCCGCATTTTCCATAAGAGCAACCACTGCGGGAGTAGCAAGTACGGCAAGTCCGCCGCTGCCCATAGACACCGCAAGCTGCTCTTCTTCTACTTTTATTGTTTTAGTGAGAGTTTTTTCTTCCATAATAATCACCTTTCCCTGTTGTCTATCACGAAAAATTGTGATATACTTATTATTATGATACAATAAAAATATTGATTAGGCAAGTATGCCAATCAATTTTGAGGAGTAAAAGATAATGAAATTAGGCATTGTAGGTTTACCGAATGTCGGTAAAAGCACACTTTTTAACGCAATCACAAATGCAGGTGCTCAAAGTGCAAACTATCCGTTCTGTACAATCGAGCCGAATGTAGGCGTTGTAGCTGTTCCGGACAAGCGTCTTGACAAGCTTGCGGAAATGTATGATCCGGACAAATATACCCCCGCATCAATCGAATTTGTTGACATTGCAGGCCTTGTAAAGGGTGCGTCAAAGGGTGAGGGCCTTGGCAACAAGTTCCTTTCAAATATTCGTGAGTGTGACGCTATCGTTCATGTTGTTCGTTGTTTTGAAAACGATGACATCATTCATGTTGAGGGTTCTATTGACCCTGCAAGAGATATTGAAACAATCAACCTTGAGCTTATTTTATCGGATGTAGAAATGCTTGAGCGTAAAATCGACAGAACGCAGAAAATGCTTAAGGGCGACAAAAAATATCAGAAAGATATTGATTTCTACAAGCGTGTGCTTGAGACACTCGAGGCAGGCAAACCCGCAAGAAGTGTTGAGTGTAACGAAGATGAGGCTCTTTTGCTTTCTGATGTTGCATTGCTCACAACCAAGCCTGTAATTTATGCCGCAAATATGAGCGAAGATGATTTTTCAAACGGTCTTGATTCTAACGAGGGTTACAAGGCAGTTCAGAAAATTGCCGCCGAAGAAAAAGCAGGCGTTCTCCCTATCTGCGCTGAAATTGAGGCTGAAATCGTAGAGATGGATAAAGAAGAAAAAGAACTTTTCCTTTCCGATATGGGACTTGAACAGAGCGGTCTTGACAGGCTTATCAGCGAGTGCTACTCACTTCTCGGTCTTATTTCTTACCTTACAGCCGGCAAACAGGAGGTAAGAGCCTGGACAATCAAAAAAAGGTACAAAAGCTCCGCAGGCGGCAGGTAAGATTCACACCGACTTTGAGCGTGGATTTATTCGTGCCGAAGTAATTGCTTATGACGACCTCATTGCTTGCGGAAGTATGTCGGCAGCAAAAGAAAAAGGTCTTGTTCGCAGCGAGGGCAAAGAATATGTTATGAAAGACGGAGATGTTGTTCTTTTCAGATTCAATGTATAATTGCTCATTATTAATTATAAAAATTCAGCCACCGTTTTTTGCGGTGGCTTTGTTGTAGGTGAAGCAATGGAAATCAATAAAGATTATATATGGAATTATCTTAAAAATTCCGATTTACCGATTATTCTTTACGGAATGGGTGACGGCGCAGACAAAGTTCTGTCCGCTTTTAAAAAATACGGAATAACCGCAAGCGGAGTTATGGCAAGCGATGATTTTGTAAGAGGTCAGAGTTTTCACGAATTCACGGTAAAAAAGCTAAGTGACTTTGAAAATGAGTATTCAGATTTTATAATTGCACTTTGCTTTGCCACTCAACTGCCCGATGTTATGCAAAATATTTTTGAAATTGCCAAAAAGCATAAGGTCGTTGTTCCGAGTGTTCCTGCATTCGGCGATATTCTTTTTGACGAAGAATTTGCAGAAAAAAATAAAGGAAGCATAACAAGTGCCCGAAATTTGCTTGCAGATGATTTATCAGTAAAAGTTTTTGACAACATTCTTGAATTTTACAAAACAGGAGAACTCTCTCTGCTTGACGGAATTACAACCGATAAAGACGAGGCTTTTTCTCTCCTGTCGCTCGGTGAAAGCGAAACCTATGTTGACCTCGGCGCATACAACGGAGATACTGTAGACGAATTTTTGCATTACACAAACGGCAAATACAAATTTATTACCGCACTTGAACCGAATGCCAAAAACTACAGTAAATTACAGGCGCATTGCTCGGAAATGAAAAATCTTGAACTCTGGCAGCTCGGTGCGTACAGTCACAACACCACTCTTTGTTTTAACAACAAGGCAGGCCGTAACAGTGCCATAGTAAACGAAAGCAACACAAAAACTCCCGTTGCCGCCGTTGATACAATTTTGTGCGGGCGGGCGGCAACATATGTAAAAGCAGATGTTGAGGGCGCTGACTTTGAAACAATTTTGGGCATGAAAAATACGCTGAAAATGTTTAAGCCAAAGCTCAACTTTTCAGCGTATCACAGATTTGAAGATATTTTCAGACTGCCGCTTTTGATTTCGGGAATAAATCCTGAATACAAAATATATTTGCGGCATCATCCGTACATTCCTGCATGGGATACTAATCTCTATTGCATTTAATTATTTTTTGAAGAACCAAATTCATTTAATATATCATCGATTTCGCTTTCATCGGTTACCTTATCGGTGGAAGCGTATTTACTGTAATCAAAATCATCGTCATCATCATTTAAATCGTATGTTGTTTCTACAGCTTTCGGTGCTTCTGCCTCGGCAGCCTTTTCATTTACAAATTCTTCGTTTCTGCGCTTAGCCGCAAGCAATCTTTCCTCTGCTTCCGCCTCTGCCTCTGCCTCTGCTTTTTACGCTTATCGCCAAAAGCAATATCGCCGACAAACAAGCCGAAAATACCCGAAATAAGGTAAGCAACCAAAAGAATTATGTTTGTAAGGTGGAAACCGCCGTTATAAATAAGCATACTCGGAATGAATACGACAGGAGCTATAAGTGTAAATAAAAAGTCCATTCCGTACTTTGAACAATACATTGCAGCGCACACTATTGCAGTTGCCGGGAAAATAAAATAATATGCCACTGTCGAAAATCCCTGCAAAGATTTTGAAATAAAGATAATCGGCACGAGCATATAAACCAAAAGAATTACCACACCATAGGGTAAATATTTTTTAACCAAACCGTTCATAATAACCTCCGTAATAATATATTGTAACACTCATTCTATTATAACTAAAATTCACAAAAAATCAATAAGCTATGCAATATTTGTTGTTTTGCATTAAAAAACGAGGCTTGCGGTAAGCCTCGTTTTATATTTTTTCTCAATTACTTAAGTCCATCGGTGATTTCCTCGGTATAATCAGCTTTCTGTGACTCGACAAGTTCTTTGTACATATCGCCCTTGTTGGTATAACCGTCAACATTTAAGTCTATCGTCAATAACAAAAAAGCTATAATATTTATTCAAAAATTCATTGACAACAAACACAAAATAAACTAAAATAAATATGTATGGGGTTTATATCCCGATAATATTATCTTAAGAATTTGGGGTGAAAAATTAATGGACGCAGACGGTAATAAAGGCGCAGTACCTGGGCGAAGTTGCAACAAACGAAATGACCGCTATTGCGTTCATTCTTTGTCGCTCAATATATAAACTGAATATGGTGCTCGTCTTTACTCCCTAAACAGCTGAAGGAGGAAAGATGATGGAAACAGTTAAGGTTGGTATAACCGAAACTATCAGAGTGCTGCTTGAAGAAAAAAAGTTTAACACTCTAAGAGATATTCTTGTCACCCTTAAGCCATACGATATTGCTACTATATTTGAAGAGCTGCAGGACGAAAAAACTCCTCTGCTTTTCAGAATTTTGCCGAAAGAGCTTGCCGCCGAAACATTTGTGGAAATGGATGACGAAACTCAAAAGCTCTTGATTCACGGATTCAGCGATACAGAGCTTAAAGAAGTTGTTGACGAGCTTTTATTGACGATGTGGTTGACCTTGTTGAGGAAATGCCCGCAAATGTTGTTAAGCGAATTTTAAAGCAAGCAGACAAGGATACAAGAAAAACTGTTAACGAACTGCTCAAATATCCCGAGGACAGTGCAGGCTCAATTATGACAACCGAGTACATTGTACTTCGTCCCGAAATGACAGCCGAGCAATCTATAAAAAGAATCAGACGAACAGGTGTAGATAAAGAAACTATCTACATTTGTTATGTTACGGATGACAACTCAAAACTTATCGGTATTACAAGCGTAAAGGATCTGCTTTTATCTGACGATGATGTTATTGTTTCGGAGATAATGGAAGAAAATGTAATTTGTGTAAACACTCTTGATGACCAGGAGAAAGTAGCGCAGATGTTTTCTAACTATAATTTTCTTGCGCTCCCCGTTGTAGATACCGAAAACAGACTTGTCGGCATTGTAACAATCGATGATGCTATTGATGTCTTGCAGGAAGAGGCAACCGAGGATATTGAAAAAATGGCTGCCGTAATGCCTTCCGATAAGCCTTATATGAAAACAAGTGTTTTCGGAATTTACAAAAAGCGTATTCCGTGGCTGCTTGTACTTATGCTTTCAGCCACATTTACAAGTGCTATCATTTCTCATTTTGAATCTGCGCTTGCGAGCGTAATCGTGCTTTCGTCATTTATTCCGATGATTACAGGTACAGGCGGTAACGCCGGTTCGCAGGCTTCGGTATCGGTTATCCGTGCTCTGTCGCTTGGTGAAATCAAATTCTGCAATGCAATCAAGGTATTGTGGAAAGAGTTTAGAGTATCTATCCTTTGCGGTGTCACTCTTGCCGCCGCAAATTTTATAAAATTGATGATATTCGATTTAAACGGCAAAGAAAACGCCTTTTTTATCGGACTTGTAGTTTCGCTTACACTTATCGGAACTATTATAATGCAAAACTCATAGGTTCGTTCTTGCCTATGGTCGCACACAAAATCGGTGTTGACCCTGCCGTAATGGCATCTCCGCTCATCACCACAATTTGCGACGCCTTATCACTTTTAATTTACTTTGGAATTGCAACAACAATTCTTCATATTTAAAAAACAGGTCATATCTGCAAATACAGCAGATATGACCTTAATTTTTTTCGGAATTGAGCAAGCCTAAAATCACTCCCAAAGCTATGTTTTGTTGTTTTGCCGATAATTCTCTGTAGCCGCCGAGCAAATCACATTCGTCCTCATTCAAAGACATTTGCATAAGAGTTGCAATGCTCGGTTCACTTTTTCCGTTTTCGTAAGCACTAATCATTTTTTGAGAAACATTGAGCTTTAAAGAAAGAGAAATCTGACTTAAGCCTTTTTCTTTTCTCAACATTTGAAAAGGCGACAAAAAGATATGAACAGGTATCGTATTATTCAGATACTAAATCTACTTTAAGAAAAGAAACCGGAAACTTTGAAATAAAATTACTCAGTGTACGCTTGCTTCAAGACGGTAAGTACGGTGGATGTGTGGAGCTTAAATACAATGTATTTAATAGCTCGTCTACAAATAATGAACAAAAATATCAGAAAATTGAGTAAAGGATATGACACTATATGGCAAGTATAATTAATCTTTTTAAAGAGTCAAAGGTTGTGGGTGTGGACAAAGTACACAAATACTTTCCGCTTACGCAGAACAGCTTTATATTTGTGAGTTTGAACAAATAGACAAAAGCCTTGCAGGCGAAATCCTGCAAGGCTTTTTTATAGATTATTATAATTAAATATTAACTTGTTCCTCAACAATGGATTCTAAGGCTTCCGACTTTTTGCCGAAAGAAAATACCTTTACCTCTTTGTACCACATACAGCACACAGCTGACACTGCAAGCGGTAAAAATCCTAACCATATGCTCTCCCTTGCCCAAAAAATTTCAGCCACGCTTGCAAGAGCAACGCCTATATGGAAGAAAATCAATGTCATTCCGAAAAACTGCGCTTTGCGTTTCATCTTTATGTCGCCGTCAATAAGATAAGATGTAAGCGATGTTACCGTTTGTCTTATATTATTGGTCGAAAAAATTGTTGAACTGCCGTATCCCGCATCGCCTGCGTAAGCGTTCCATTGAATAGGAGCGGCAAAAAACAGCGGCAGCATTGCAAGGTACGCATTTTCTACAAAATTAAGCACGCTTACAAGTATAAAAGTAACCGATGTCAAACCAAGACTTATTATTTTTGTATCAAGTTTTATAAATTTGTGGAGCAACACATATGTCACATTACCGCAAGCATACACCAAAGCGGCAAGCACCATATAAATTAATAAAGAATGTTCCGGCTCAAACAAATTATGTACAATATGTATCATATTTGATGTTTGCGATGAGGCAAGCAGGTCGCAATGATTTATGATTGCGTACGCACCCATAAATCCGCCGATTGAGCTTACACAAAAGTGTAGCCACGCTTCTTTTTTAACATTTTTCTCCACGATTATCGCCCTTTTATTAGTTTTTCGCTCATAATTATATCACAACAAGCGACAAAATTCAATTATAAAAGCGCTGATAAGAACGGGGTTTTCAGCTATCTTTTTGTGTATCGTCAATTAATCTGCCTTTTTCGACATTCGGCTTTATAAAATTGTTGTAAGAATATTCCGCCAAAATTTCAGAACCTTTTGGGGTGTTCTTTTGCCTGCCAAGCACCTGGCTTAATTTTATTTTTCTCTCTGCCCACATCTTACCGTCTGTTGCGTCATTCAGCATTACGGGCTGAACATTGTCCATAGTATGGGCAATTTTGCCTCGGCTGTTTCGGCATTTTCAAATTCAATCCAAAGATTTTTAAGCTTTTCGCACTGGTCGTCGGGCAAAAGTCCGAAAATTCTGTCTGCCGCTTTCTGTTCCCTTTCGTGTTGAGTTTTCTTGCCCTCTTCGTCATAACAATAGGTATCTCCTGCGTCAATCTCCACAATATCGTGCAGTAAAAGCATTGTAACCGTTTTTAAAACATCTATTTTTTCGTTGGCATACTCACTCAAAAGCACGGTCATAAGCGCCATATGCCATGCGTGCTCGGCATCGTTTTCCTTGCGCTCTCCGCCTGTAAGCAATGTCTGACGCTGTATGAATTTTTCCTTGTCAATTTCCTTTATAAAGTCAAATTGCTTTTTAAGCCTTTCGTCCATAATTACCTCAACTTACAACATTCTTAGGAGTGCCGTTTATAAATGAACCGATATTGTCTGCAACAATATTCATCAATCTTTCCCTTGTTTCAACGGGCGCCCATGCGATGTGAGGAGTTATAATGCAATTCTTTGCCTGCATTAAAATACAGTCCTCCTCCATCGGCTCAACAACTAAGGTATCTACTGCCGCTCCGCCGATAATATCGTTCTGCAACGCATCGTAAAGGTCGTTCTCTGCCATTACTCCGCCCCTTGCGGTATTCACAAACAATGCATTGTTTTTCATTTTTGCAAACTGCTCTTTGCCAAACATTTTATCCGAATCGCTGTTAAGCGGGCAATGAACCGTTACAATGTCGCTCCTTTCAAGCAACTCGTCAAAACTTACAAACTCCACTCCGTCAGCCTGTTTTTCGGAACGATTATACGCAAGGACTTTCATTTCAAATGCCTGCGCAATTTTTGCAACCGCACTTCCGATACTTCCAAATCCTACAATACCTATTGTTTTTCCTGCAAGCTCGTTTAGCGGATATACAAACGGCGAAAAAGTCTTGCTCCTTTTCCATTGACCGTCGGCAACAAATTTTGCATATTCACGCACCTTGCTGTAATGCTCCAAAATTAATGCAAAAGTATGCTGTGCAACGGCATTTGTGGAATACGAACCCGCATTGCAGACTGTAATACCGTGCTTTCTGCAATATTCTATATCAATGTTATTGTATCCTGTGGCAAAAAGTCCGATATATTTTAAATTCTTTGCAAGTTTTAATGAACCTTCGTCAAGTCGGGTTTTGTTGCAGATAACCATATCTGCGTCCGCAATCTTTTCTGCGACCTCATCATATGTGAGAAGCCCGTACTGCACCACTTCTCCGAACTGTGAAAGTCGGTCGGCAGGTACAAGATTATCCACAACAGTTTGTGCGTCCGTCAGTACAATTTTCATACTGTTACCTCCGTTTTTATAAGTTAAAAAACTAATTTTATTATACACAATTTTTTTAATCTTGCAATCATTTGACAAAAAATGTATAATTATTGTGGAGGTATGACTATGTACAAAAATATTTTATTTGATGTTGACGGCACACTTTTACCTATGGATGTTCACGAATTTGTTAAATATTATTTCGGTTCACTCTGCGAAAAATGATACCTGTACTTAAAATCGAACCGAAAGCGCTTATCGATTCTATTATGGCAGGGCTTGGCGCAATGGCTAAAAACGATGGTTCCGCACTTAACAGAGATGTGTTTTGGAAAGCCGCCGCAAAAGTAAGCGGTGTTGACCTTATTAAATACGAAGATATGTTTACCGATTATTATAATAATGAATTTGTCGCCGCAAAGACGCAACCTTCGTTAATCCTTATGCAAAAAAATGTGTTGATTTTGCAAAAGAAAACGGATACAAAGTAATTGCCGCAACAAACCCGATTTTCCCTAAGCCGGCTACATATAAAAGACTTGAATGGGCAGGACTTAATCCCGAAGATTTTGAATATATTACCGTTTATGACAACTCGTCAAGCTGTAAACCCAATCTTCTGTATTTTAAAGATTTATGCGAAAAATGCGCCATTTCTCCAAAAGAAAGCCTTATGGTCGGCAATGATGTTGACGAAGATTTGTGCTCCGCCGAACTCGGTTTTGACACATTCTTAATTACCGACTGCATTATAAACCGTAATGATAAGGATTATTCATCATACAAAAACGGAAGTTTTGAGGATTTTTATAATTATCTGACCACACTTAACAAATAATTTTATCTGCAACATAATAAAACAAAATTTTCACTCCATATCTATTATTATATAGTTATGGAGTTTTTATTTGCCTTTATAAGGCAAAATAGCGAGCTGAATTTTCAGTAAAAAGGATGTTTAAAATGCTCAAAACAAAATTTGAAAACAATGTGCTGACAGCGTTCATTGAGGGTGAACTTGACCATGACTCTGCCGCAAGAATACGCACAAAGCTTGACGGAATCTGTGAATCAATTAAGCCAAAGCTGTTAAACCTTGACTTTTCCGGGGTATCGTTTATGGACAGCTCAGGAATCGGTCTTGTACTCGGAAGATACCGCCAGATGAAATTGCTCGGCGGTTCTGTCAGGGTAATTAACATACCCGAAAATATGTACAGGCTGTTTGCTCTTTCCGGGCTTGAGGGATTGGGGGTGCTGAGATGAATTTAATAAACGAAATGAGCCTTAGCTTTCCGTCAAAAAGCAGTAACGAGGCTTTTGCCCGAAGTGCGGTTTCTGCATTCGTCATCGGTCTTGATCCAACCGTTGCCGAACTTTCAGACATAAAAACCGCCGTTTCCGAGGCTGTAACAAATTGCATTGTGCATGGCTACCGCAGAGAAAGCGGAACGGTCTACATAAACGGAAAAATTTACGAAAACAACAAAGTAGTAATAAAAATTCGTGACAAAGGCTGCGGCATTGCAGACATTGAAAAGGCAATGGAACCGCTCTTTACCACCGCTCCCGAAGAAGACAGAGCAGGTCTTGGCTTTGCGGTTATGCAGAGCTTTTGCGACAAAGTAAAAGTCAAATCCACTGTCGGCAAAGGCACTGCCGTTACGCTTGAAAAAGTCATTTCATCGGGCAGATTCCTTTCAAGAGGTCGTTAAACGGTATGTCGGAAAGCCGTGGTGATATTATCGGGGATAAAAACTCTCTCGCACAAAAGCATATAGGACTTGTCCATTCCTGCTGTAAGCATTTTACAGGCAAAGGAGTGGAATACGAAGAACTGTTTTCGGCAGGTTGTTTGGGACTTGCAAAAGCCGTAGAGCGTTTTGACGAAAGCCGTGGACTAAAATTCTCTACCTATGCCGTACCGGTTATATTGGGAGAAATCAAGCGTATATTTCGTGACGGAGGTTCTGTACGGGTTAGTCGCACTCTTAAGGAACTTTCAATGAAAATTTGCAGACTTAATACCGAGTACGAAAAAAACAACGGCAGAGAAATGAGCGTTACCGAGCTTTCGCAGGCTTTGAATGTAAGTGAAGATAAGATTTGCGAGCGCTTTCTGCCGGCTCTTCTCCCCTATCCCTTAATGCCGATTATGATGATGAGGGAAATTCCCGAATAGACATACCCGTAAGCGATTCGCAAGAAGAAATCACCGAACGGTTGAGCCTTAATGATGCAATTGCCGAACTTGATGAGCGTGACAGACAGATTATACATCTGCGCTATTTTCAGAATAAAACCCAATCACAAACCGCCGACTGCCTTGCAATGACGCAGGTGCAGATCAGCCGCAGAGAACGCAAAATTCTTGCCCTCATACGAGAAAAAATGAGCGTTTAGCTCTGCAACTATCTTGTAAATTGTAAAAATCCCGATAAGGTGAATTTTTTGCCTTATCGGGATTTTATAATGTTTATTCTATGTAATTATTTGATGTTCTTTCCTTTGAATATATTATTTCTCCGTATATTGCAGGAACTATTGCGCTTACCAATACTATAATAATTGATATAAAGAACAATACATTACTTATATTTATTATTAATAACGAAATTATGCCTAATATTATTACTGCAATTCCACAAATCACTCCAAAATAAGCTGCAAAGCGATGTACTTTTTTCCAAACGGATTTACTGCTCAATGTGGCGTTTGTTCGTATGCCAAGCAAAGAATTTGCTTTATTTTAGGCATTAAATTGAATAAATAAACAAACATACAGCCCATAAAAATACAAGTTAACGGTAAAAACAGATTATCTATATTTACTTATTTTGCAATACCAGTGCAATCAGCATCCAAAAAATAAAACAAAAGGCAAAATTGAA
>ENA-OQCN01001052-OQCN01001052.1-human-gut-metagenome-genome-assembly--contig:-NODE-1052-length-14126-cov-5.896207_pt1 | contig 14126 bp, 20 predicted proteins | sample MGYA00242497_ERZ504576 | MGnify/ENA primary metagenome ERZ504576 (study PRJEB26092, sample SAMD00036296) | human gut metagenome | host: Homo sapiens | study: EMG produced TPA metagenomics assembly of...
AGATAAAGAAAAAGAAACTGTTCCGCAGGGAACGTATTTCCCGGATGCAGCAGTCAACAATATGTTCCTGGCTTATTTAAAAACAAGAAACCAGCTTACGCAGGAGCAGATCAGTTATTAAAAGCAAAGCTTCTTTCACTGTCCGAAAAACCAAATGAACAACTTGAGATTATCCAGAATGCCATTATTGGAGCCTGGAAGAGTTTTTATCCATTATCCAGACAATACAGTGCAAGATCTGGAAAAATAAAAGGACAGGTACAGGTATATGTGAAAGAAACAGTGAAGAACTGAAAGATACTTATAAAGAGCTTGAGAGTCATATCTTTAAGGAATGGCAGAGCAGTACAGTTAATTAACCATATTCGGGGACAGGATCTCCGTTATGGGCTTGATTAAGAGTATTAAAGTTACGACAGTAAAGATGTTGGAAGTGTCAGTAAACACAATACTTTGCAGGAACTGTTAAGGGTGGTTAAAGGTAGAGACCTGCTGCCGGATGTGATCGTTATTACATTCCTTTACGTCTAGTAAAAGCAGAGGAACAGATCAGCAAAGGGCGAAGCCCGGCAGCAGTGCAGAGATAAAACGGAATAAAGGAGTAATTGAGTATGAAGGCAAAGGAATTAAACGGATATTATTATTGTTTTTCTTTTAGTGATTGTAGTTACGATCTTTACAGCATTGCTGAAATGTCACGAAAAGAAGCAATATTCAATGCAATTGACAATGGGGTACGTTTGTATCTGGTCAAGTATAGAAAGGGCATACAGCAGGGAAAGAAAAAGAGGATTCCTACTGCAAAATATGCACAGAAGAACAAATGATAGAGATATTTGCAGGAAAGGAGAAACACGGCAATATGAAGATTATAGAGGTATTACATAGCTTTTGGACTGGAAACCGTACAGAGAGTCCAAGGAACCGAAAGAGCTGGGGACAGCTTGAGAAAGCAATTAAAGAAGTAGTTCCGCAGGATAAGCAGGAGGATTTACACGTATGATAGAAGATCATAGTGATTCTGTAGAATACAGCGGATTTGTTGCAGGATTCAGGATAGCTGCAAAATTGTGGCGGGAATTATGACCGATTCGGTCATTTCATCATAATGACAGAATATAAATTATTAAGGGATATAATCCCGGAAAAATAGTAGATAAAAGGAAAGGCGGATTTATATTATGGTTTCGGTAGTAACAAGAAAGATTCCAGAAATTGTATTAGTAGATAAAGATCAGTTGGGAGCAAAAGAGTTATTTACCCTGAATATGCTTCATAAGACAGATGTAAGTGAGTTTGTGATCTGTCCTCACCAAAGAGAAACTATATACTTGAATAAATCATTTGAGCGTGCAGAGGATCTGATCCCGATTATTAACGGTTCATGGAGCAGGAATGGTGTAATTCCAAAGTGGACAAGCTCTATAAACAGTTTGAAGATATTGCAGGGGAAAAAGCGGTAAGTATTTTAAGTGCTATCTGGCAGGACTGGAGAAAAGAAAGAATGAAAGCTAATGCTAAAGAAAAAGCCGATGAAGTATTGAAAAGAGTCAGAAAGAGACATATAAGACAGAGCATGAAAAAGAGAAAGGGTATTATTCAGGCAGTTTTCGATGTTGGATATGGACTCTACGATGAAAAGAGACTGGCAGATTTTCAGATGTGCAGAATGTACATTTATGTATGGTTATTTATGTGCTCTTGGAAGATCAGGAGAAGCAACAGAAGTGTTGCAGAATAAGAAAAAAAGCCCTTATCAGTGCACCACCACTGATAAAGGCAAGTAATCCGTCAACCTGTTTTCGGATTGAGAATATTATAGCTTAGTCCGGGAGAAAAAGCAAATTACAAATTGCGCCGGCGCAACTATAAACCTTGATGGCAGCAGTTACGTCGGTTCTTTTCGTATATACCTAATATTCAAAAAGACAGCCCACTACATACAAGGCAGCAGGCTTACAGGGATAATATAATTGTAAGGGCAGGTGGTGTCTTGTGTCAATAGAAACAGGGAGAGAAACCAATGAGCAACTGGTACAGAAGATTAAAGCCGGGGAAGATGTAACAGAGAACATGACAAGGCTATGGCAGCAGAACAGGAATTTAATTTACCTGATAGTTAGAAAGTATGCAAAGACAGAGACGGATATAGATGATCTGATGCAGGAGGGCTATCTGGGGATGTGCAATGCAGTAGATCACTACGACTTATCTGCAGGTGTCCCTTTTCATTCTTATGCTTCTCTGTGAATCAGACAGGGCGTGAGGAGATACAGCCAGGACAACAGACATATACATATCCCGTTTAATCTGCAGGAAAGAATTTTGAAGTATCAGAGGTTTTTGAATGATTATAGGGTGTACTTCGGAAAGAGTCCCACTGATGAACAGACCTGTTACTATCTGGAAATCAGCCAGGAGACTCTGGAAAGATTAAAGATTGCTGCCGAAGCTTGCAAAGCTGGAAGTATGGACAAAGAAATGGAGGGGACAGACGGTTTGACTTTTGGGGACACAATCGCGGATCCTGAAGACGAATACGAGAGTGTTCTGGATAATCTGGAAAGAGAAAAGCTTAAAAGTGTTCTCTGGACTCTGGTAGATGATCTGCCAGGAAAATCTCCGGAAGTAGTTCGGATGCGGTACCAGCAGGAGCTGACACTGGATAAGATAGCGAAACAGTCGGAGTTACAAGAGAAGCAGCAAGACAATGGTTACGAAAAGGATTAACTGAGCTTCGTAAGCCGTCCAGATCGAACCTGTTAAGGGAGTTCTGTAGGGATGGTGAAATATACAGCCGGGGAGTTGTTGGCGGTGGTGTTGGCACTTTTAACAGGAACTGGACTAGCTCTACAGAAAGGACAGCACTGGATATGATTGGGCATAGATTTTAAGAAAGGTGTATCAGGTACCGGAGTATATAAAGGGCGAAGCCCGGCAGCAGGACTAAAGCAAAGGAGTGAGAAAGCATGAAGGCAAAGGAATTAAATGGATATTACTATTGCTTTTCTTTTGATGAATGGAGTCATGATCTTTACAGTATTACCGAAATGTCACGAAAGGAAGCAATACTCACAGCAATTGATAATGGAGTACGTTTATATTTGGTTAAGTATCGAAAGGGTAAACAGCAGGGAAGCAAGAAAAGAATTGCCACTAAGAACATGGCTTAAAGAAATTGCGCCGGCGCAATTACGAGATAGCTCTTATATCTGCATCACCAGTAATAAGAGCTTGGCGTCAACCGATAACATTGAATGAAGTATGATTTGAACAGAGGTACAAGTTGTACCCTGTTTAGGAATTTAGGGTTTATTCCAGCATGAAATGCAGCAGCAGGAATCCCCCTGATCTGCAGAAGCGAAAAAGAAAGAAGCTCCACGACCACATATGCCATAAATGCATAAAATATTCCCTGATCAGGTTTTTGCTTTTAACCGGGGGGATGGAAAAAAGTTTTAATCAGAGATCCCACGACCACATATGCCGTATTTCTTTCACAAAATTCCCAAAACAATAGAAAAGTTGGTACGCCAGGAAATAGGCTGCTGTCGGGCGGTTGTCAAAACAAACACGAATAGAGCTATTTTCATAATTCTGGAAGCGTTCCGAAACAACACGAATAGATACAAAAACGAAATGAATAGGCTTTACAGGTGCCGAAGTCTCTGACTTTTAAGGTTCTGAAAATAGCGAACGTTCGCTATTTTTATCCGAACGTTCGTTATCCGGAAAGGACCTGAAGCTATCGCAACGTTGCAATGAAAAATACGCAACGTTGTGTATGGAAAATGCTTACCTGCCGGATATCCAGTATTCATTCCGGAAGTTTTATGAATATGGTATTTGCAAATGATGGAAAATGATGGAGTTACTGGAAGGTTGCCCCCTAAGGTTTATGATGAGCTGGCGAAATACCACTGCACTAAACAGAGTGTTTGGGTATAGAAATTATGTAACACGATAATGCGTGGGAGAATGCAAAGTGGCAACAGTAAAGATTTTGTATATGGTGGGCAAAATATAAATAATGTAATAATATTATAATATAATAAAGACTGCCCCTCATACATGAAAAGTCATATTGTCTGCTGCCGGACGTGATGTTGTTATATTGCTTCACGTCCATTAAATAGCGCAGAAGTAGATCAGGGAGGTCGGGAACTGGATCCAGTAATGCAGATCAGAAAAGGACGAAGCCCAAAGAATGCCTGCATCCATTTTGCTTTATATCGTCCTGTGATACCCGAATGATACGCAAAAAATAAGCCAATGAGTAAAATATGTTAAAAATGGATAGAAAAACAATAAAAATCACACGTAAAATCAATGTTTTTAAAGGGTAAAAGTTATATTAAGTTGTAGAAAGAGGATTGAAAAACTTATAGAAATGCGCTAAACTATACCCGAATATGTGTATAGTAAAAATGAGATAGATTCAGAAGATGGAGGAAGAAAAGATGGCAGAAAACAAGATAAAAACCATTGGTGTCCTTACCAGCGGTGGTGACGCACCTGGAATGAATGCTGCAATTCGTGCAGTTGTCAGAAGAGGTTTAAGCAATGGATTAAATGTAAAAGGTATTCTGAAAGGATACAATGGTCTGTTAAACGAAGAGATTATTGACATGAGTGCAAAAGATGTATCTGATACAATCGAGCGTGGAGGTACAATCCTTTATACAGCACGTTGTGCAGAATTCCGTACAGAAGAAGGCCAGAAACGTGGAGCAGAGATCTGCAGAAAACATGGAATTGACGGACTTGTTGTCATCGGTGGTGACGGATCTTTCGCAGGTGCTCAGAAGCTTGCGAATCTCGGAATCAATACAATCGGTCTTCCCGGAACAATCGACCTTGACATTGCATGTACAGAATATACCATCGGATTTGATACAGCTGTAAACACAGCAATGGAAGCAATTGATAAAGTACGTGATACTTCCACTTCTCATGAGAGATGCAGTATCATCGAGGTTATGGGACGTGGTGCAGGATATATTGCTCTGTGGTGCGGTATTGCCAACGGTGCTGAGGACGTTCTGGTTCCTGAAAAATATGACTATGATGAGCAGAAGCTGATCAATAACATTATCGAGAGTCGTAAGAAAGGCAAAAAGCATCACATCATCATCAATGCAGAAGGTATCGGTCATTCTGAAGCAATGGCAAAACGTATCGAAGCTGCCACAGGTATCGAAACACGTGCTACAATCCTTGGACACATGCAGCGTGGTGGAAGCCCGACATGTAAAGACCGTGTATATGCATCTATGATGGGTGCTCTGGCTGTAGACCTTCTTATTGCAGGCAAGACATGCCGCGTTGTCGGATATCGTCACGGTGAATTCGTAGACTTCGATATCAATGAAGCACTTGCTATGCAGAAAGGTATCTCTGACTATCAGTGGGAAGTATGCCAGTCACTTTCTCATAACTATGATAAAAACAACAAATAACAAATGAATAAAAAGATGCAGTTATATAACAGACTGCATAAATTAAATACTGCTCAGATAATTACCCTCGGTTTTGCGGGGGTGATTATCTTAGGGGGATTACTTCTGTGGCTGCCGTTTTGTACGCACCCGGATACCACACATCTTTTACAGATGCCATGTTTACCGCAACCACAAGTATATGTGTAACAGGGCTTGTGACAGTTGTTACGGCAACTCACTGGACTCTGGCAGGCAAGATTATTATTCTTGTCCTGATCCAGATCGGAGGTGTGGGACTGATTTCCCTGGGCAGTATTATTTTTATAAGTCTGAGAAAGAAAATATCGCTGAGGAACCGGCGTGTTATCCAGGAGTCCTATAATATGGACAGAATGGGTGGGATGGTCAGGCTGGTGAAGAAAGTTCTGATCTGTGTGTTTGGAGCAGAAGGAATCGGTGCAGTGTGTTATGCAGTTCGATTTATTCCGCAGTTCGGTCTGGCAAAAGGTCTGGGATACTCTGTTTTTACGGCAGTATCTGCATTCTGTAATGCTGGTATTGATCTGCTGGGAGAGGACAGCCTGGCTCAGTATGTTGCTGATCCGATCGTAAACTTTACAAGTGTAGGACTGATCATTATGTCAGGTCTTGGGTTTGTGGTCTGGTGGGATATCTGGGATAAGATCAAACGAGTCATCAGAGGGAAACTTCCTGTGGGACGTGTGTTTAAAAATCTTCGTCTTCATAGTAAGATTGTGTTGATGATGACGCTGATACTTGTTGTGGGCGGTACAGTACTGATCTTTCTGTTTGATCATGGAAATCCGGAAAGTATTGGGACATATTCGCCGGGAACGAAGTGGATGGCATCTTTGTTCCAGTCAGTTACCACAAGAACAGCCGGATTTTTCACTGTAAGCCAGGAGAGATTTTCCAATGCAACTTATATGCTGTGCCTGATATTGATGTTGATCGGCGGTTCCCCTATGGGAACAGCAGGTGGAATTAAGACAACAACAGTTGCGGTCCTTCTGCTGAGTCTGAAATCCAATCTTCAGGGAAAACGGGATGTGGAAGTACACCACAGGAGAATCAGAGACAGCTACATCCGTTCTGCGATCGTAGTGACAGGTATGGTACTTACAGTACTTATTCTCATGAGTATGCTGTTGTGTGCAGCCATGCCGGAAGCACCTATAGAAGATGTTGTTTATGAAATTACATCTGCGGTTGCAACGGTAGGACTTAGCAGAGGGCTGACACCCTGCCTGAATACAGCAGGCAAATGGATCGTGATCCTGACTATGTATCTGGGAAGAATCGGTCCGCTGACTCTGGGAACTGCAGTGACTGTACGTGTACAGAAAATGCCGGCAGATTCACATCTGGCAGAAGAAGATATTATGATTGGATAGTAACGGTTTGGCAGTCAGGCAGATATTCGTAGAGGATAATGAATATATGTTCAGAAAGAGAAATGAGGAAGAAAATGAAGAACAAATCTTATGCAGTGATCGGTCTTGGGCAGTTCGGGATGACGGTAGCCTTACTCTGGCAGAGGCGAACTGCGATGTACTTGCCATTGACGATAAAGATGATAATGTGCAGGATATCGCAGAGAAGTTTCCTATGCTGTCAAGGCAGATGTGCGTGATCCGGGAATTCTGGAATCGCTTGGAGTTCAGAACGTAGATGTTGCGGTCATCGCAGTAGCCGAGAATATGGAGGCCAGTATTACAGCAACGATGCAGGTGAAAGAACTTGGAGTTCCTTTTGTCATGGCGAAGGCAATGAATTCTCTTCATGGCAGGATACTGGAGAAAATAGGGGCAGATAAGGTGATTTATCCTGAACATTCCATGGGTATCAGAGTTGCAAGAAATCTTCTCTCCAGTGGATTTGTCGATATGTTTGAGCTTTCTTCTGATTTCAGTATGGCAGAATTTAAGATCCGCGGGAATGGATAGGAAAAACACTTCGGGAGCTGAAGGTCAGGGAAAAGTATAACATCAATCTGATCGGTCTGAAGCATGGCGATAAGATGAATATGAATGTGGCGCCGGATGAAGTGTTTCCGGCAGACTGCACAGTTGTTGCAGCAGGAGCAAACAGTGACCTGAATAAGGTTTCGGAAAATTGAGGATAAGATATGATCACCAGTGTAAATAACGGACAGGTAAAAAATATCATACAGCTGAACCAGAAACAAAAGCCCGCAGAGAACAAGGGCTTTTTGTTGCAGAAGGAAGAAAAATGTTCGGCGAAGCACCTAGGGATTGGATTTCGAAGGTGTATGTATCAGAAGCTCTCAGCGGTGATGCAGAACTGATGGCTCAGGTGGAGAAACTTCCATATGAAATAGTAACAGATTCTGTTTTTCGACAGATGAGCGATACGCAGACGCCGCAGGGAATTATGACAGTGCTTAAGAAACCTTCCTATATAATGGAAGATATTCTCGGCGGGGAAAATCCGCTGGTTATGATTCTGGAAGATCTGCAGGATCCGGGAAATGCGGGAACTATTCTCCGTACAGGAGAGGGTGCCGGAGTAAGCGGAGTTCTTCTGACAAAGACCTGCGTGGATATCACAAACCCGAAGGTTATACGATCAACCATGGGTTCTGTCTACAGAATGCCTTTCCTATATGTGGAAAGTGTGGTATCATTAGCACAGGAACTGAAAGACAGAAATATCCGCACATTTGCGGCGCATCTGCATGGTAAGAACTCTTATGATCAGGAATCCTACACAGGAGGAACTGCTTTCCTGATCGGCAATGAGGGAAAAGGACTGACAGATGAAGCGGCAGACAGTGCTGATTGTCTGATACGGATTCCTATGTGTGGAAAAGTAGAATCTCTGAATGCTGCCATGCATCCGGAATTCTCATGTATGAAGCTGCTCGTCAGAGACGATAGCAGACGAAAGGAGGAGTTTCATGCAGCCTTTGATCTGGCTTGGGATTCTTGCGTTATTGCTTGTTGTAGAGGCAATTACGGCAGGACTGACCACCATCTGGTTTGCCGGCGGCGCACTGGTCGCTGCTATTGCATGTTATGCAGGAGCGAACCTCACTGTACAGATATTGCTGTTTCTGTGTGTTTCATTGGTACTTCTCATCTTTACCAGACCACTGGCAATGAAGTACTTCAACAAAGAAACCATACAGACCAATGCAAACAGTCTGATTGGAAAGAAAGCAGTTGTGATTCAGGAGATTGACAATCTGGCGCAGACAGGCCAGGTTCGTATCAATGACATTGAATGGACTGCACGTTCTGCTGATGACGAAAAAATCGGCGAAGGCACCGTTGTAACGATCGAAGAGATCCGAGGTGTGAAACTTATCGTAAAACAGAATAAGGAGGATTAGTTATGGGCGTGGTTTTTCTGATAGTTATTATCGTTATTGCGGTATGGGTCCTTGCATCCTGCGTCCGCATTGTACCACAGGCATATGCAGTAATCCTGGAACGTCTGGGAGCTTATCAGGCAACCTGGAGTACAGGAATTCACTTCAAGGTTCCGTTTATTGAACGAGTAGCCAGAAAGGTAAATCTGAAGGAACAGGTAGTGGATTTTCCACCGCAGCCGTTATCACAAAGGATAACGTAACCATGCAGATCGATACTGTCGTATTCTTTCAGATTACAGATCCGAAGCTTTATACTTACGGTGTGGAGAATCCGATCATGGCAATCGAGAATCTGTCCGCAACAACCTTAAGAAATATTATCGGTGACATGGAACTGGATGAGACACTTACATCACGTGAGACGATCAATACCAAGATGAGAGCTTCTCTTGATGAAGCTACTGATCCATGGGGAATCAAGGTCAATCGTGTGGAACTGAAGAACATTATTCCTCCGGCAGCTATTCAGGATGCAATGGAGAAACAGATGAAAGCTGAGCGTGAACGTCGTGAAGCAATCCTGATCGCAGAAGGTCAGAAGAAATCTACGATCCTTGTTGCAGAAGGTAAGAAACAATCCGCAATTCTGGATGCAGAAGCTGAGAAACAGGCAGCAATCCTCCGCGCAGAGGCTCAGAAAGAGCGTATGATCAAGGAGGCAGAAGGACAGGCTGAGGCAGTTCTGAAGTTCAGAATGCCAATGCAGAGGTATCCGCATGATCAGAGAGGCAGGAGCAGATGAGGCAGTTCTGACACTGAAGAGTCTGGAAGCATTTGCCAGGGCAGCAGACGGTAAGGCAACCAAGATCATTATTCCGTCGGATATTCAGGGAATCGCAGGTCTGGCAAGTTCGCTGAAAGAGATCGTCACTGATCCGAAAGCGGAGACAGATAAATAACAAAAGAGAATAAATGACATCGGGGAGAGAATTATTATGAACTTAAAAGGAAGAAACTTTCTGACACTGAAAGACTTTACACCGGAGGAGATCACATATCTTATTGATTTATCCGCAGAACTTAAAGCAAAGAAGAAAGCCGGCGAGCTTCATGAATATTACAGAGGCAAAAATATTGCACTTATTTTTGAAAAAACAAGTACAAGAACCCGCTGCTCTTTTGAGGTAGCTGCCCATGATCTTGGAATGGGAAGCACATACCTGGATCCGACAGGTTCTCAGATCGGTAAGAAAGAAAGCATTGCAGATACAGCAAGAGTTCTGGGAAGAATGTATGATGGTATCGAATATCGTGGATTTGGTCAGGAAGTCGTAGAAGAGCTTGCAAAACATGCAGGTGTTCCGGTATGGAATGGCCTTACGAACGAATATCATCCAACACAGATGATCGCTGATATGCTGACAATCCGTGAGCATTTCGGAGATTTAAAAGGACGTAAGCTTGTATACATGGGTGATGCCCGTTACAATATGGGTAATTCCCTGATGATTGCCTGCACAAAACTTGGCATGCATTTCGTAGCCTGCACAACTAAGAAATATTTCCCGAATGCAGAGTTAGTTGCTCAGTGCGAGGAATATGCAAAAGCATCCGGCGGAAGCATCACTCTGACAGAGGATGTTCAGGAAGGAACAAAGGATGCAGACGTTATCTATACAGACGTATGGGTATCCATGGGTGAGCCGGATGAGGTATGGACAGAGAGAATCCATGATCTGACACCTTATAAAGTAACAAAGGACGTTATGAAGAACGCAGGCGAGAAAGCAATCTTCCTTCACTGTCTGCCTGCATTCCATGACCTTAAGACAAAGATCGGCAAGGAAATGGGCGAGAGATTCAATCTGACAGACATGGAAGTAACAGACGAAGTATTTGAATCTGAGCAGTCCAAAGTATTTGATGAGGCAGAGAACCGTATGCATACCATCAAAGCTGTTATGGTAGCAACATTAGGAGAGCCGGAGAACAAATAATGGCACATCTGTATAATGAAGAAACAATTTCACAGGCGATAGACACAAAATGGGCGGGCAAAACCGTCCATTTTGCAAAAGAAACAGATTCTACCAATTCATGGATCAAGCGTCTGGCAAAAGATGGTGCAGAGCATGGAACTCTGGCAGTTGCGGAATTTCAGTCTGCGGGAAGAGGGCGTTTTGACAGAAGATGGGAAGCGCCGGAGGGCAGCTCTGTTATGATGACACTGCTCTTACGTCCGGAATTTTCACCGCAGTATGCGTCTATGCTGACACTGGTTATGGGAATGGCAGTGGCACAGGCAGCAGAGGAACTGGGGTTTAACGTAAGTATTAAATGGCCCAATGATATTGTGATCTCTAAGAAGAAAATCTGTGGTATCCTGACCGAGATGGGAACAAATGGTGTGAAGATCAATTATGTTCTCATCGGAGTGGGAATCAATGTAAACCTGAAAGAATTTCCGGAAGAAATGCAGGACAAAGCGACTTCACTGATTCTGGAGGGCGTCATGAATATGACAGAAATCAGGTGATTGCACTGGTGATGAAATATTTCGAGATCAACTATGAGAAATTTATCCAGACCTGTGATTTTACTCATCTGCTGGATGATTACCACAGAATCCTTGCAAATCTGAACCAGCCGGTCAGAGTGATTGATGGTGATAGAAGTTTCGAAGGAATCTGCAGAGGGATTGATGAAAAAGGTGAACTGCTTGTGGAAAGGCAGAATAAAGAAGTTGTGAAAGTCAGCGCAGGAGAGGTTTCAGTGCGTGGGCTTTACAGCTATGTATAAAGATTCTGAATAATTTCGAAAGAGGGAAACAGTAATTTATGTATCAGGACAACATTACTCTCTGCGGCGCAAGTGCCTATGAGAAGAAATTTTATTTTAATCAGGATTTCAATGCACTTCCGGATCATGTGAAGAAAGAGCTTCAGATCATGTGTGTTCTTTACACAGAGGATGTAGGAGGAATCCTGACTCTGGAATTTGACGAAAACGGCAGACTTCAGTTTAAAACAGAAGCTCTGGAAGCAGATGCCCGCTACGATGAGATCGGAAGCGGACTGAAGATCAAACAGCTTCAGCAGGACAAGAAAGAACTTCTGGAATCTCTGGAAATGTATTATAAAGTATTCTTTCTCGGAGACATCCCGGAAGAAGAACTGAAGAAAACATCGGGCAGTGAGGACTGAATCCATGCAGACAAAGAATGAGCCGGTACAGGCAAGAGAACCATTCATGAAGATGCAGTGGAAAATAGGAAACGTACAGATTGACAATCCGTTTGTTCTTGCACCAATGGCAGGTGTCACAGACCTGCCATTTCGAACGCTCTGTAAAGAGCAGGGGGCCGGACTGATCTGTATGGAAATGATCAGTGCAAAAGCGATTTCTTTTCACAATAAGAACACCATTGCCCTGATGGAGATTGATTCATGTGAGCACCCGGTTTCCATGCAGCTTTTTGGCAGTGAACCGGATCTTATGGCAGAGGTTGCGAAATCCATTGAGGACAGAGATTTCGATATCCTGGACATCAATATGGGATGCCCTGTGCCGAAGGTTGTCAATAACGGCGAGGGATCTGCATTGTTGAAGAACCCGAATCTGATTGAAGAGATCGTTCGAAAAGTATCATCTGCAATCAGTAAACCGTTGACTGTCAAGGTGCGAATCGGATTTGAGAATGAACCGGTAGATATTGTTGAGATCGCGAAACGTATTGAGGATGCGGGAGCAGCAGCACTTGCAGTGCATGGGCGCACCAGACAGCAGTACTATTCCGGCACTGCAGACTGGGATACGATCCGCAGGGTAAAAGAAGCGATTACCATTCCTGTAATTGGAAACGGAGATGTAGATTCTCCGCTGAAAGCAGAAGCACTGGTAAAACAGACCGGATGTGATGCTGTTATGGTGGGACGTGCAGTAAGGGGAAATCCCTGGTTGTTCCGCGAACTGAACCATTATTTCCGGACAGGAGAACTGTTGGAACGCCCGTCTGTAGAGGAAATACGTGAAATGATCCTGCGTCATGCCAGAAAACAGATTGAATTAAAAGGGGAATTCGTAGGAATCCGTGAGATGCGTAAACACGTTGCCTGGTATACTGCAGGCATGCGTCACAGCGCAGGGCTCAGAAGAGAGTCAAACACCATAGAAAGTTATGAAGCTCTGGAGGCGCTTTTATCAAGATTAGCATAAAAGTTAAAACCATGTGAAATGAGAAATATAAACAATAGCAAAGGCGCTCGGAATGCTTGACAATCCGGGTGCTTTTTTGTATAATACAGAAATTGTGAATATCCTAGAATAAGTCTGCCCTTTTTCAGGTATGATGTATCAGGAAGCACATAAATCCATGTAGTGATCCGGGGCGAAAAGAAACGCAGAAGACTATACCGGATGTTGAAAGGGAGTAAGGTTATTATGGAAGAAAAGAAAAACTTACTAACTTATGCAGGACTTAAAAAATTAGAAGAAGAGCTGCATGATTTAAAGGTAGTAAAGAGAAAAGAAGTAGCAGAGAAAATTAAGGAAGCCAGAGAACAGGGCGACTTATCTGAGAATGCGGAATACGATGCAGCGAAAGACGAACAGAGAGACATTGAAGCACGTATCGAAGAAATCGAGAAGATCTTAAAGAATGCTGAAGTTGTTGTAGAGGACGAAGTAGATCTGGACAAGATCAGCGTTGGATGTAAGGTTAAAGTACACGATTTTGAATTCGAAGAAGACATCGAGCTGAAGATCGTAGGTTCCACAGAGGCTAACAGCCTTGAAGCAAAATCTCCAACGAATCTCCCGTAGGAAAAGCACTTATCGGTGCGCATACAGGCGATGTAGTAGAAGTAGAGATGCCGGCAGGAATCATGAAATACAAAGTTCTGGAGATCCAGAGAAACGTATAAGAGACAGATGACTGAGGTGCGCGTAGAGATTTATCATGCAAAGGCATAACGCGCACCTTTCTCTGACTATATAAGCAGATAATAAGAAGTTTGTTATTTCTTATTTTTGTCTGTATATCTGATAAATTGATATTTGAAAATACAGGATTCTGTTAAATGGAATCTTCTGTTACATCTGATATCACATGGAAATGTAGAATAAATGTAACTATTCAGTAGTCTACTATCCCGCGAGGTGTTTGGCACGTAAGTACCAAAATCCCGAGACATACAAGCCAAAAATGCCATCACCGCAGGTGATTTTTAATGCATTTTGGCTCGTAACTGTGAAGGTACTGAACAGTTACGAACAAATAATAATTATACAAGTATATAAGGAGGAACCAAGGTGGCACAGCAGAAGCA
>ENA-OQCN01001054-OQCN01001054.1-human-gut-metagenome-genome-assembly--contig:-NODE-1054-length-14119-cov-6.194969_pt1 | contig 14119 bp, 11 predicted proteins | sample MGYA00242497_ERZ504576 | MGnify/ENA primary metagenome ERZ504576 (study PRJEB26092, sample SAMD00036296) | human gut metagenome | host: Homo sapiens | study: EMG produced TPA metagenomics assembly of...
CTTAAAAATCCTGTTTTAAGCGACATGGTTCGTTGGTCAAGAGGCTAAGACGTCGCCCTCTCACGGCGAAAACAGGGGTTCGATTCCCCTACGAACTGTTGAAGGTTTCACAGAGTTCCTTCTCTTTTAAAAATTCTGTTCTATATCATATGGTTCGTTGGTCAAGAGGCTAAGACGTCGCCCTCTCACGGCGAAAACAGGGGTTCGATTCCCCTACGAACTGCTTTTAAACGGAGCCTGCATGGCTCCGTTTTTTGCTGTGCTGATTTTTTTCTTCCTATCATAAACGCCAGTAAAAAAGCCCGGCAGTTTTCTGCCGGACTTTTCCTTTTTTCTGACAACTCTTTTATTCTGCGTAGATCTTAACCAGTTCTTTCAGCATTGCCATCGTCTTTTCCATCCCCTCAACGGTAATGTGCTCATACGGTCCATGGCATGCATATCCGCCGGTTCCGATGTTCGGGCACGGCAGACCCATGAAGCTTAAGCGTGCGCCGTCTGTGCCGCCGCGGATCGGAAGAACAATCGGCTCCATGCCGGCTCTTCTGGCTGCCTCTTCGGCATTCTCAATCAGATGGTAGCAAGGACGGATCTTCTCAGCCATGTTGCGGTACTGCTCTTTGATCTCCAGTTTTACCGTTCCCTCGCCGTATTTTTCATTCATTGCTTTTTCAATCCGGCGCAGATTCTCTTCTTTTGCTGCAAATTTCTCTGCATCGTGATCACGGATGATGTACTCGGACTCGGCATGTGCCACATCGCCGGACATACTGGTCAGATGATAGAAGCCTTCATATCCTTCGGTATTTCTCGGGGACTCTGCTTCCGGCAGAAGAGACTGGATCTCGCTTGCAACAGCGATTGCATTGATCATCGTGTCTTTTGCTCCGCCTGGGTGGATGTTAAATCCGGTCACCGTGAATTTCGCTCCGGCTGCATTGAAGTTTTCGAATTCGATTTCTCCCTCTGTGCCGCCGTCCACGGTATAGGCAAACTCCGCGTCAAAGCCTGGAACATCAAAAAAGTCAGGGCCTTCACCGATCTCCTCATCCGGTGTAAATCCGATGGAAATCGGACCGTGCGGGATTTCTCCGGCAAGAAGGGCTTCTGCCAGTGTCATAATCTCTGCCACGCCCGCCTTGTCGTCTGCACCGAGCACCGTTGTTCCATCGCTTGTGATCAGCGTTCTGCCGGCCAGGGATGGAAGATGCGGGAATACCGAAACCTCCAGTGTTCTTCCGCTGTCAGCCAGCTTCAGATCCTTTCCGTCATAATTTTCATGTACGATCGGATTTACCGCATGATCTGCAAAATCAGATACCGTATCCATGTGTGCGATAAATCCCAGTTTTGTCTTTCCTTCGTATCCTTTTGTTGCCGGAATTTTTCCATAGACGTAGCATTTATCCTCTACACGGACATCCGATACACCGAGCGCTTTCATTTCTTCTGCAAGCTGGTCTGCCAGGACTCTCTGACACTCGGAAGACGGATGGGTTCCGCTCTTCTCATTGCTCGGTGTCGGCACTTTAACATAATTCAGTAATCTTTCATATGCTTTCATTTTCTTCTTCTCCTTCTTATTTCATCAGCTTCTGGATGGTTTTACAGAGCTCATCCACGGCGCCTTCTTTTCCCTGCCGGATATCCTCCACAACGCAGGATTTGATGTGGCTGGAAAGCAGTACCTTGTTGAAGCTGTTTAATGCAGACTGGATCGCGGATACCTGGGTCAGGATATCGACGCAGTAGCGGTCGCTCTCCACCATTTCCCGTATTCCGCGCACCTGGCCTTCAATTCTCGAAAGACGGTGGATCAGATCTTTGTATTCTTTTTCGTCCCGCACTTTTTTCCGGTCGCATTCACTGCAGTGTGTACAACATTCACCCATGAGGTTTCCTCCTTGTGTTCCGTCACTCTATATACCCCGTCTGGGTATGAATTTATGATACTCTTTTGCCCAGACTTTGTCAATCTTCGATTTTTGCCGCAAGCGCGCCGTACAGCTTCTGGTTTACCAGACTTGCCGCGCTGCACTCCGCCTCCGGCGCGTTCGCCGACGGCTCTCCGCAGAGATCGACCGCGAGCACCTTTCTCCCCGCAAGACAGTCCTTTGCAAGGGACAGCAGCTCATCCACACGCACATTTCCCTGATCCCAGTTCGTATCAAGCTCCTCCTTTGACAGAATGTCCTTATCGACCGACAGATATACCGGAAATGTTCCCGCATGGGATGCAAAAATCTCTTTGATCTTCGCCGCTCCGCTTCCGTCGTCGAGCTCTTCCTGTGTCACAAACCAGACATGCTCCATCGCTTCTGTCTCCCGCACCGACGCCTCCGGCGGGCCGATCACACAGATTCCTTTGATGTTTTGATACGCCCCGGCAGCATCCCGGATCCAGGAACCGCAGGAGAGCACCGGAAGAAGCGCCGGCGGCTGCATATCGGTATGGTGGTCGAATACGGCTAAAAACAAATCTTCTTTTTCAAGTCCCAGCAGCAATTTGCTCATATAGTGATAATTGCCGGAATCCAGAAGGCGGATCCGCGGCAGCTCTTTCGTTTCTTTTTTTCGGCCAAGTTCCGCTTCCAGAAACTGCTCCGTCTCTGGATCGAGATAACCGTCAGTTCCCCGGAGCTCTCTTAGATCCCAGATCTTTCCCGCCTGCTCCCAGGCATATCCTTCGGACTCATAAATTCCGGAAAGGCTAAAACAAAATGGTTTCATCTTCTCTTTTACTCCTGTTATTTATTTAATGGATTCAGCTTTCTTCCAGCCGTCACAAGAAGAACGGCTGATATCAGAAGCTGCAGAACGGCACTCGCCTCCGGCAGATAATGGATCAGCGGATTCTGTCCGTAATTTCCAAGCAGATAGCAGAGCTGTTCCATCTCTCTTCCATTCCCAAGCTGGCGGCTGATGATCCCCGCAAACGAGGTAAACGGATTGAAAAGAAGAAGGTAAATTACACCTCCTACATCAATCTGCTGATAAGCTGCCGTCATCTCCTGCTGCAGCAGTCCTGCGTAGTAGGCAAGCCCCGTGCAGGCGCATATTCCTACGACCAGAAAAACGACAATGACATAGGAAAGAACGGTCGCCAGTGTGGTCCGCTTAAAAACAACCGAACAGAAAATGCCGATACTGCCGACAAAAATTCCGGTCAGAAGAAGTCCTCCCGCCATCAGAAGCAGTCCGCCAAGGCCGATACCGCCGAACACCACAACAAGGGACAGCACCGGCAGTGCCGAAACCGTCAGTATCAGAACAACGCCAAGCGATGCCTCCAGCTTTCCCGTAATGATTCTCCACGGGTTCAGGTTCGTCGTCAGCAGCACATCCAGCGTTTTTTTCTCACGCTCCAGCGAAATGCTTCCTCCCGCAACCGCCGGAACCGAAAGGACAACGAGAATAAACAGAAGATACGTCATCAGAATATAGCAGTTCATCGGAACGCTGTAGCTGACCGGTGCCAGATAGCCAAGCTGGCTGCTCTCCCCGAAATAGCAGACAAACGCAACCACGGCAAGCAGCAGATTGCAGACAAAAATAATCCAGGAAATCCGCGATGACCGCGAGTTCCGCTTCATTTCTTTTTCAAATACAGGATTTAACCGCACGTTTCGTTCCCTCCTTATCCGATCGTGTTTCCGAACGTTTCTGTGTTTCGGCTCTTCTGTTCCGTTTCCCCGGTCAGATGAAAGAACAGGGACTCCAGGCTGTTGTGTTCCCGTGCAAATGAAACCACAAGGATTCCGGCATCCACCAGTTTCTGCAGCAGATACGCCTCCTCCTCCCGGCTTCCCGAAAACCAGGCCGCAATCTTGTTTTCATCCACAGAAAGGCGGCTGACCTGCGGATCCTGCCGCAATAGTTCCAGCGCCTTTGGCACCTGGTTCAGCACAGTGATGCGCAGCGGATTGGAGCTGTCGACCGCAAGCATAATGTTTTCCAGCTTTCCCTGCTGTACCATGACACCTCCGTTGATGACACCGATGCTGGTGCACAGATCTGCTAATTCCGAAAGAATATGGGAGCTGATCAGAATCGTATAATCCTCCCGCGCCAATCGCTGCAGGAGAAGCTGAAAATCCTTTCTCGAACGCGGATCCAGACCGGAATTCGGTTCGTCCAGCACCAGAAGCTTCGGTTTATGGATCATCGCGCGCGCCAGACAGAGCCGCTGCTGTATGCCCCTTGAGAGCGAATCCACCATCTGCTCCTCTTTTCCCGATAGTTCGACCATCTCCAGCACTTCCCGCGCACGGACGGTTCCTGCCCGCCCGTAAATTCCATACGATGCGGCAAAAAATTCCAGATACTCTATCACGTTTAAGTTTTCATAAACGCCAAAGAAATCAGGCACAAAGCCGATCAGGCTTTTCTGCTTCAGAATATTTTTTGTCGTCCGCACGCCGTCCAGCCACAGATCGCCGCCGTCGCTCTTTAAAAGCCCTGAAATAATGCGCAGCGTCGTTGTTTTTCCCGCACCGTTCGGTCCGACAAAGCCGTAAATATCGCCTTTTTTTACTTCCATATCAAGACCGTTCAGGGCATATGTTTTTCCGTATTTTTTGGTCAGTTTCTCAATTTTCAGTATCGGCATTTGGCTCCTCCGCTAACAGGTTCTCCAGATATTGCTCCGGTGGGATCTCTTTCGCCTTTACGATCAGATTCGGTGCCTCATAGTATCCATAATTTTCATGATACTCTTCTCCCTTTCCTCTTCGGAAAGACGGTACCGCACACGGATCTGGTTGTCCGCATTCACATACTGCGCCTCCAGCGCCGGATCACTCGCAAAATCGATCTCCCAGTCGGAAATTTCATCATACGTTCCCGTCTGAAAATTGTACAGCTCAATGATTCCATTGAAATTCCGGATCTTGGTCCCATCCTCCGTGCGGGCTTCTCGAAAGCAAGCGAAAGAATGGTTCCCCGTTTTCCTCCCCCGCCGGTTTCTGCCGCCTGGATCTTATCTTCTAACGCCGTCATCGCATACGGCCAGAATGCAGGATCATAGATTCCCTCGGAATCCGGCTGCATCACGCCTTTAGCATACATTCCATACAGACACCAGATGTTGTTGTTTTCAAAGACACCGTTCAGATAATACGTTACTTCTGTTTCCTCTTCCGAGATTCCGCCGGAATTCGGTCCCATTTCAAAGCTTACCGTGTTTCCGCCGTCCCATCCGCTGTACTCCTGCGCATACGGACAGTACACAACGCCGGCCTCTTTCATGTCCACAAACACTTCCTGATAGTAATACGAGATTCCATACGCTTCGTATCCGCTGTCAAGCTGGAACGTATCGTCATTGCCTGCCAGCTTTCCAAAGAAAAGGCAGTTGTCACTCCGGTTCGGCATGTGATTATAGATGACGCCGTCCAGATAATTTTTCTCTATCTCCGGCAGATCTTCTGCCGCACTCCAATTTCCGAAATCCCGCACGCTGTCCGCTTCTATTCCATCCAGCGTGATCGTCTCCCCGTTTTTGATGTCTCCAATGAGGCACAGTAACCTGGAACGGCGATCACACAGCTCTCCAGATCATAGCCTGTCTTATTTTCCACGGTTCCGCTGATCTTCTGATCCCAGAAATGAAACGTGCCTTTCAGTCCTTCGCCTTCGTCCAGCGTTTCCATCCGCTGCATGCCGAACTCATTCAGGGCAAATGCAGCCTGATTGGAAATTTCTGCCCTGTTTTTCTGTTCTCCGAAACTGATCTCCGTCTTTTCATATTCCGCATCCTCCGTTTCCGGCTGTGCCGTGCTGTTGGACATATAGTCCATACGGTTGTACGTCACCAGATCGTAGGACGGATCCAGATACAGCTCATAGGAAGCATTGTACGGCGCCTGTGCACAGAAATTAATGTAATCTTTCTGGTATGTATCGTACTGCCAGATTTCTCTTACATACGTCAGCACCGGGGCCTTGAGCCTCGTGCTCTGGCCAAACAGACTGATCAGCATAACAAAGACGGCCGAGCAGGCACAGATCGCCCCCCAGAGATACTGACGTTTTCCTGTTTTTTTCAAAAAGAAATACAATCCCGGCCCTGCCAGAACCAGATAGACCAGAATCAGGCCGCCGTACAGCACCGTATTCGGACGGTTCCGGATCCTAGTGTTTTCCAGAAGATCGGAAATCGTATAGTATTTCTGATAATTCGTATTTCGTTTTGCCAGAAGGCGGCTGGTGGTCTCTTCGTCCAGAATATTTTTCAGAAAATCTACCGGCGCTTCTTTAAACGCACTGCGCTGGCTTTCCGCAAATGTCTCGTTTCCCGAAAAGGTAATCAGAAGGCCTCCCTCTGCCTGCCAGAGATCAATTTCTTTCTGGAGTGTCTCATCCAGTTCTTCTTTTGACTGCTCCAGAAGGATCAGCACATCCGGCGAATACGACTCCGCAAGCCCGACAAGCTCCTCTGCCCGGACAGATGCAGCTTCCACCTCATAAATCCCGTCGTTCAGCGTAACTCCATTCAGCTGCTGCCCGTAATTAGTTTCTTCTTCCACAACGCAGACTTCCACCTTGGACTGGAAGAAGCCTTCACTCGAAATCGTTTCTTCCCGACTGTACACCGTGTCCCTCTGGCTGTTCTCCAGGCACAGGACACAAAAAGACGTATTTTCCACCAGAAGCCCTGCCGAAAAAGTCTTTGTAACGGTTCCGTTCGCCGGAATATAGATTGGAAAACGGTACGTAAAAAGGCTGTTTCTTCCATCGCCCGACCGCTTGACCCCCAAAAACAGTTTTGAGAGAATGCCTTCTCCACTGTTTCTGCGTAAATCGATTCCGCGGCGTTTTTTATCTGAAAAACAAAGTATCCTTCAAATTCAACAGCGCTCTCATTTGTGATTGTCACACGAATCGGTACGTGATTCCCATCCTGATAGTTTCCTTCGAATCCATAAGAAAAATCAATCTGGTATTCCCCTGCGTAGCTGTTGGCAAGAAACTGCTTTTCTTTCCCGCCGCTTCTTCCGCCATCCGACGGCGTGTTCTGATAAAGTTCTGTCCGCGTTGTCATCGCAGACACCCTCTGAACTCCCGCCAGAAGCAGAATCAGCAGCAAAATACCGGACAGACAGCAGATTTTGCTTCTTCTTTCCTGTTCATCGCTTTTCGTCCTCTTTCTTCCCCTTTGGCATTCCGACCGGCAGTTCCACCTCAAAGACGGTTCCCTGCAGATCACTTTTTACCCGCACCTGTCCGTGATGCAGTTCCGCAATCTGCTGTACAATCGCAAGTCCAAGTCCCGTCCCGCCGGTATCGCGGCTCCTCGACTGCTCTGTCCGGTAAAATTTCTGGAAAATATGATCCAGTTCCTGTTTTGGAATGATCCGTCCGTAGTTAATGACACGCGTGACCACATATTCGCCCTCTTTTTCCATTGAGACGCGGATCTGTTTTCCCTCTTTTCCGTATTTGACAGCATTGTTCAGCAGATTTCCAAAGAGCCGTGCCAGCAGCTCACCGTCCGCCTCGAGAAAAATCGCATGTTCCGCATGCAGAAATTCCACCTGAAGCTCATTTTTCACAAAAGACGGCGTCATCTCGTCGAGCATCTGCTCCATCAGCTGCACCAGATCAAGTTTTCCGAGATGCAGCTGCATCTCTTTGTGCTCCAGCTTGACGAATCCAAACAGTTCGTTCGTGAGCTGCTCCAGACGGAGTGCTTTCTGATAGGCAATATCGATATAATGATTTCTCGTCTCCTCATCCAGATCCGTCCGCGTGCGCACCCAGCCGAGATAGCCGATAATCGAAGTCAGCGGCGTACGGAGGTCATGTGCCACGGATGAGACGAGATCGTTTTTCGTATGCTCCGCGATCCGTTCCCGTTCCATAATTTCCTTGATATTCTGCTGCATCGTATTTAAGTTCTCCGCCATCACAGAAAACTCGTCATTTCCCTTTACCTCGATCGGATGATCAAAATCCCCTGCTGATATCTCCTTTACCTTTTCCAGAATCTTCCCAATGTATCGGATGGTTTCGCGCATCAGGAAATAAAAGGTCAGGCAGAACGAAAGCAGCGCAGCCGCCGTCAGAATCATCGTCCGCACCGATGGGCGGAGGCCTCCCGGTCCGATCCAGGCGCTCCGGTAACCGATGTTCATCAGTCCATTGCCGAAAAAGGTCAGAATCCCGTCGGTAAGCGTCACTACAAGCACCGTGACAAGTGCACTTACAATCAGATCAAAGACCATCCTCTGGCTGAAGTTTTTTATAAAATCAGGCTTCAATTTTGTATCCCACTCCCCAGACTGTTGTAATAATCTTATCTTCTCTTGTGTCGTCTTTCATTTTTCCGCGCAGACGGCGGATATGTACCATAACCGTGTTGTTCGCCTCATAGAATTTTTCATGCCAGACGCGCTCGAAAATTTCGTCTGTACCGAACACGCGGCCCGGGTTGGAGGCCAGCAGATACAGAATATCAAATTCGATCGGTGTCAGCTTGATGCTTTCTCCGTAGCAGACAACCTGATGGGTTACCTTGTTGATTTCCAGATGCTTTAAGGAAATCACTTCCTGGCGCTCGTGCGGCTTCGACGGATTCAGTTCGCGGTAGCGGCGGAGCTGGGATTTTACACGCGCCATCAGCTCCAGCGGATTGAACGGTTTTGCCACGTAATCGTCTGCTCCCGTTGACAGACCGACGATCTTGTCGATATCCTGCGTTTTGGCACTTACCATGATGATCGGAATGTTGTTCGTCTCCCGGATGCGGCGGCACATCGCAATACCGTCCATATCCGGCATCATCACATCGAGCAGCACCAGGTCGATTTTTTTCTCCTCCAGAATGCGGAGTCCCTCTTTTGCACTGTACGCTTTTAATACCTGAAATCCATCGCTGATCAGATAAATTTCCAGCAGATCCGCGATTTCTTTTTCATCATCCACAACTAAAATATTTGTTTCTTCCACGTCGTTTCCATCCTCTCTGTTTTTAACTACCGTAATGGTACCATGAATATTCAAAAAAATCTTTACTTAATTCTTACGTCTGTATTATCTATTATAAAAAGAAAAGCCGCCTTCCACAAGAGGCCGCTTTTTCTTTTCTTCTTATATTTTTTATCTTCGTACTGCGCGGCGGTATACCACAAGAGAAACCGCTGCGGAAATGACCTCTGTGATCCAGAAGGCGTGCCATACGAAAACGCCGCCTCCCAGATGGGACAGCAGGTAAGCTGCCGGGAGAATGACAATGACATTTCGGCAGAGGGAAATGATCAGGGAAGATCCACCTTTTCCGAGTCCCTCCAGCGCACCGGAGGATGTGATGGAAACTGCCGAAATCAAAAAGCCCGCGCTGATGCGTGTCAGTGCCTGTCCGCCAAGACGGATGGTCTCCGGATTGCTGCTGAACAGTCCGATCAGCTGTTCCGGAATGGCAAGGCAGATGCCGGTTCCAATAAGCATGATCACCGCACACATAATCAGGGTGATCTCATAAATCTTCCGCACACGCTTATGCTCGCCTGCGCCGTAGTTGAAGCCGATAATCGGGCGCATGCCCTGTACAATGCCGTTTGCTGTCAGATAGATGAACGTCTGCAGCTTGTAGTAAATGCCGAGCACGACAACGTAGCTCTGGGAATACACGGCCAGGATTCCATTCAGTGCGGAAATCAGAAGAGACGGCAGCGCCAGGTTCAGGATCGCCGGGACGCCGATCGCATACAGTCTTCCGACCAGATTTTTCCTTCTTTTAAATATTCCGGATGGATTTTGACCGAAATCGGGCGGATCTTGTAAATGATCCAGTAAATCACGACCGGTGTCACCTGACCGATGCCGGTTGCAAGCGCCGCACCCTCAATTCCAAGACGCGGGAACGGTCCGATTCCGAAAATAATGAGCGGATCCAGAATGATGTTGACAATACAGCCGACCATCATACCGGTCATCGTCACTTTCATCCGGCCGACTGCCTGAAAACCTTTTCAAAGTAAAGGTTTGCCATGATTGCTATGGTAAACAGAAAGATAATCCGTGAATACCGGACACCAAGATCGATGACAGTTTCGGAAGAAGAAAACATCCGCAGGAAACGCTCGATGACCAGAAGGCTTCCGATCGTTAAAATAACCGCATGCAGCATGGTAAGGGCAAGGCCCTGTGTTGCAGCACAGCCGGCTGCCTTTTTGTCACCCGCTCCCAGATAATACGAAATCACCGCATTCAGTCCGATTCCAAAACCGATGGCAACGGCATTTACAAAATTCTGTACCGGATAAACCAGGGAGAGCGCCGTCATGGCATCTTCGCTGATCTGTGCGACAAAGAAGCTGTCCACAATGTTATATAAGGAATTGACCAGCATCGAGATTACCATTGGAAGCGCCATCGAAACCAGCAGTGGAAATACTGGCTTTTCTTTCATAAAGTTTTCGTTCATTATTACCTCCATTTGTGATCTTTTCTGTTGGTGGGCTTACGTGCAGGCACGGACTTTGCTCCATTGCCACAAAAAAAGCCACGCAATTATCTGCTTTCGATAATTGCGTGGCGAAAAGAACTTTATTACAAGTTGAAAAATCCACACCAAGTTTGAGAGCAATATACCACACTTTGCCCGGGCTTGTCAAGATTTCTCCTGTAACTTTTTTATTCTACATTTTTCAGTGCCTCGTCCATCGGAATCTTTTGGATGTGGCGGAACTGCAGCACAGCGATAACAGCATACGCCGCAAGGCCCATCAGATACATTTTTCCGTAAATTGCCGGATCAATATAGTATGTCAGCCAGCCGCTGTACTCGGAAAGCATAATGACATAAATCTGGCGGATCAGCGCGGAGGCAATGATCAGGCTGACACCGATTGAGACGATCACAACCCAGGTTGTCGCCGTCAAATACAGACTCAAAATTTCCCTGTTCTCGTAGCCGAGAATCTTTACCATCGAAATCGAAGTCGTATTCTTCTCGATGATCAGCTTCGTCAGCAGATAAATCAGCAGCATGAACAGTACAATCGAGAAAACATTGATCAGCTGGAACATTTCTCCCATCGACACATTGAGCTGCCGTGAAATCTTTGTCATATCATCTTCCGTAATTTTCGTCGCGATATACGATTCCTCCAGGTCCGTGATCGGCTCGTTAGAGAAATAGCCGTTAAAGTAGTCCTCTGGATGATCGAATTCCTCGCAGAAGACATCCATCTGCAGAAATACCGCAAGGGCTCCCGGGTAGGCATAAATGCTTTTTACTTCAAAGCTGTACGTTTTGTCCTCATATGGCTCTTTCAGTTCCAGTGTATCGCCGACTTTCATTCCATATTTTTCGGCATAACCGTCGGAAATCGTCACGCCGTCCTCAAACAGTTCAGCGGAAACATATTTGCTGTCTTTCTGAATTCCATATACCGAAATGCTCTCGCCCTCCCGGTTTTTCGGAATATTTTTCAGCGATGTAAGAGCAAACGTTTCCACGCCTTCCGTATTTGTCTTCAGCGATGGCGTCAGAAGTTTCTGCACAATTCCCATCAGCGTGTACTCATCATCCTCATCGATCGGATCCGGAACATTTAAAATATACTGGTAATCTGCCAGCATATTTTCCACCGCCTCCGTCTGGTAATGTGACAGCAGCGGTTTCATCATCATACCGAACAGCAACAGAATATTGGCAAATACGATACCGAGAAACAGGGTAAAGTAACTCGATTTGTTCTGCAGCAGGATCCGCAGACGAAACCGCGAGAAGAACCGGAAGTTCGGAAGACGCACCGCATGGCTTTTTCCTTTCTTTGCAAAATCGTGGCGCAGAAAACGCAGCGGTGACAGACGCAGACGGCCGGAAATCAGCACCGCGTTGATCACAAACATCAGAATTGCCGGAATTACGGTCGTGAGCAGAAATGCATTGGCATTCCACCGCGTCTGATATGTCGGCAGACTGTAGCTTCCATAATACATACCGGCGCAGATATCTTTAAACACGGTGTATCCCAGAATATTTCCAATCACCGCCGACAAAATCGTAATCAGTACCGGCAGGGACAGATAATGCAGCAGAAGTTCCCGTCTCGTATAGCCGGATGCGCGCAGCGTTCCGATCACCGACGCTTCTTTTACAATCGTATTGTTTGTCGTAACTGCAAAAATGAACGCCATGATGGCAATCAGGATGTACAGCAGTACCTCCACCATCACCTTGTCACCGCCCATATCGTCGCCGGTAAATTTGATTGCCTGATTGCCGTAGCGCGGCAGATAACCCGTCAGCGAGGAATGAGCCGCCAGAACCTCGACGAAATCATCGGACCATTCTTTTTCCTCGTTTTCATCTTTCGGTTCCGTATCATATTTCCAGGAATAGCAGTATTTGATATGGTCATCGGTAATGGCATCATACCCTTCTTCGGTCATGATTCCCACACCGAATTTAACCGCATCGAACATCATGTCACTCGAATTGCTGAACAGCGCACTGTAATCCGAAAGTGCCACAAGACCGGTAACCGTCAGTTCTTTTTTATCAACCGAGATCACATCACCGACCTGCAGGTCATTATTGTCCGCATACATACGGTCAATTGCAATTTCATCCTTCTGCTGCGGCATTTCGCCTTTCATCAGGCAGACCAGATTGACCTCTGTTCTGTTTTTAAAAAGACGGATCGTGCTCTCTGGTTCCGAATCCAGATCCGTGTCGGCATCTTCGTCTTTATAGAAATTCTCGTAAATCGTTACCTTCTCTTTTTCCAGCCGTGTTCTCTGGTTGTCGGTGAGCTTCTGTTCTGTTGTAAAATTTCCGTTTTCCACGTTGTATTTTTCAAAGCTTTCATCGTAAGCATACAGCATGCTCTCATCCGCAACGAGAAAACCGGACACAAAGCCAATCGTCGCCGTCATAAACAGAAAAATAACGAGATATTTTCCAATATCGTTCTTCAGTTCCCGCAGCAGGCGTTTTCGTAATGGATTTTTCATACTTCCACCCCGCTTTACCAGTCCAGATCGCCGGCGGCGATTTTGGTCTCATTGACGTAGTTTTTACGGATCTGGCCGTCGCGCAGACGAATCACGCGGTCCGCCATGTTTTTGATCGCATCATTGTGTGTTACCATGATGACGGTGTTGCCGTACTTCTGATTGACGTCCTCGATCAGCTTCAAAATTTCTTTTGAAGTATGGTAATCGAGTGCACCTGTCGGCTCATCACAGAGCAGAATGCTTGGATTTTTGATGATAGCTCTTCCGATTGAAGTACGCTGCTGCTGACCGCCAGAGAGCTGGTTCGGCAGCTTGTCGCGGTGGTCATAGAGCCCCAGTGTCTTTAACAGATCGTTGATGTCGAGCGGATGATCGCTTAAGTATGCGCCAACTTCCATATTTTCTTTCACCGTCAGGTTTGGAATCAGATTGTACATCTGGAAAACGTATCCTAAATGTTTTCGTCTATACCGTGTCAGCGTTTTTTCATTCATATCCTCAATTTTTTCGCCTTCAATCACGATCGAACCGCTGTCCGCCTCGTCGATTCCGCCGATAATATTCAACAGTGTCGATTTACCGGAACCGGATGGACCGAGGAGAACACAGATTTCACCTTTTTCCACAGAAAACTGAATTTCCTTTAAGACCTCCACACGGCTTTCACCGGTTCCAAAACTCTTCTTCAGGTTATTAATCTCAAGAAACATAACTTTCCTCCCTGCATCTTTTTTCCTGAGTGTGTAAGAGTCTGTTTTGTGTTAGACTCTTCTAACCCCATAATACTGCTTTTTCTGTGAAATGAAAAGCGCTGTTAATGAGTATTTTTTCTCATTAGCAGCGCTCTTTCTTTTATTTTTTAACAGTAAAAAACCATCGGATCTCTCCGATGGTTTTTCCGATATACCTTCAAAACCGCATACACTACACATCTATCATTCCATTTTTTGTGAACACAACCATTCAGGTCAAGCCTCGACCGATTAGTAACAGTCAGCTCCATGCCTTACGGCACTTCCACCCCTGCCCTATCTACCTCGTCGTCTTCAAGGGGTCTTACTTCTTTCGAATGGGATATCTCATCTTGAGGGGGGCTTCACGCTTAGATGCCTTCAGCGTTTATCCCTTCCCGACTTGGCTACCCGGCCGT
>ENA-OQCN01001055-OQCN01001055.1-human-gut-metagenome-genome-assembly--contig:-NODE-1055-length-14080-cov-4.372035_pt1 | contig 14080 bp, 13 predicted proteins | sample MGYA00242497_ERZ504576 | MGnify/ENA primary metagenome ERZ504576 (study PRJEB26092, sample SAMD00036296) | human gut metagenome | host: Homo sapiens | study: EMG produced TPA metagenomics assembly of...
AAAATAATGCTTTTTTTAAAATAGAACTTTATTTCTCAAAAGAAATGTAGTATGATACATGAGTACAAATAAGCACTTTTAGGAGGAATGCAAAATGGTAAAAGCAGTAGTAAGGGGCTAACATGGGGAGATGGAAGGGAAAGGTAAAATTACCGATAATGCTGGCTCAGGAATCCGATATTATCGTAAGATTCCAGGGTGGTGCCAATGCTGGCCATACAATTGTAAACAATTACGGAAAGTTTGCACTTCATACTCTTCCGTCAGGTGTGTTTTATGACCACACCACCAGCGTCATCGGTAACGGTGTAGCGCTTAACATCCCAGTACTGTTTAAAGAGATTCAGTCAATTGTGGAAAAGGGTGTTCCGATGCCGAAGATTAAAGTATCTGACCGTGCACAGATGGTAATGTCCTATCACATCAAATTTGATGAGTATGAGGAAGAACGTCTGGCAGGAAAATCTTTTGGTTCTACAAAGTCAGGAATCGCGCCGTTTTATTCAGATAAATATGCAAAAATAGGTTTTCAGGTAAGTGAGCTTTTTGAAGATGAAGCAGTACTCAGGGAAAAAGTAGAACGTGTCTGTGTAACAAAAAACGTACTTCTTGAGAATCTGTATCATAAACCGGCTTTAAACCCTGATGATATCATGGAAGAATTAAAACAGTACAAAGAAATGATAGCACCTTATGTGTGTGATGTTTCTTTATACCTTTGGAATTCATTAAAAGAAGGAAAAGAAATTCTTTTAGAGGGACAGTTAGGTTCATTAAAAGACCCAGACCATGGAATTTATCCGATGGTTACTTCCTCTTCTACACTCGCAGCTTACGGTGCAGTAGGAGCAGGTATCCCGCCTTATGAAATCAAAAAAATTATTACAGTCTGCAAAGCATATTCCAGTGCAGTAGGAGCAGGCGCATTTGTATCTGAAATCTTCGGAGATGAGGCAGATGAATTAAGAAGACGCGGCGGTGATGGCGGAGAATTTGGTGCTACAACAGGACGTCCAAGACGTATGGGATGGTTTGACTGTGTAGCTTCTAAATACGGATGCCGTATGCAGGGAACAACAGACGTAGCATTTACAGTTTTAGATGTACTTGGATACCTTGATGAGATTCCGGTTTGCGTAGCTTACGATATTGATGGAGAAATCACAACAGAATTCCCGACAACCGCATTACTTGAAAAAGCAAAACCGGTAATCGAAACATTACCAGGCTGGAAATGCGATATTCGTGGAATTAAAAACTACGAAGACCTTCCGGAAAATTGTAGAAAATACATTGAATTTGTGGAAGAAAAGATTGGATTCCCGATTACAATGGTTTCTAACGGACCGAGCAGAGATGATATTATTTACAGAAATAAATAAGATTTAATTAAAAACAGGACAGAGGACCCCTAAGTCGTTACGAAAGAATGACTCAGGGGTTTTTGTCTGGAAAAGTAAAAACAAAGTAGAGTATAGGAGATTTAAGTTTATGAAATATGATGTAATTATTATTGGTGCAGGTCCGGGTGGGATTTTCTCTGCTTATGAACTGCTTGAGCAGAATAAAGACTTAAAAATTGCAGTATTTGAAGCAGGTGCACCGCTTGAAAAACGCCGCTGTCCGATTGATGGTGATAAAGTAAAAACCTGTATTAAATGTAAAACGTGTGCAATTATGAGTGGATTTGGAGGAGCAGGTGCATTTTCTGATGGAAAATATAACATCACAAATGATTTCGGTGGTACTCTCTACGAACACATTGGAAAGAAAAAATCACTGGAATTAATGCATTACGTGGATGATTTGAATGTAAAATTCGGTGGCGGAGAAACAAAGATGTATTCTACTGCAGGAACAAAATTCAAAAAACTTTGTCTGCAAAATAAATTAAACCTGTTAGATGCATCGGTACGTCACTTAGGAACAGATATCAACTATATCGTACTGGAGAACATTTATCAGGAATTAAAAGACAAAGTAGAATTCCGTTTCTTCTATCCGGTCAGCCGTCTGGAAATGTTAGAAGATGGATATCGTGTGTTCCACGAAGAAGAATATGATGACTGTGATAAATGTATCGTTTCTGTTGGACGAAGCGGAAGTAAGTGGATGGAATCTGTCTGTAAAGACCTTGAGATTCCGACAAAATCAAATCGTGTAGACTTAGGTGTCCGTGTAGAACTTCCGGCAGTTATCTTCTCTCATTTGACTGACGAACTTTACGAGAGCAAGATCGTATACCGTACAGAAAAATTTGAGGATAATGTGCGTACCTTCTGTATGAATCCGTACGGAATCGTTGTAAATGAAAATACCAACGGAATCGTTACCGCAAATGGTCACAGCTATGAAGACCCTGAAAAACAGACTGAAAATACCAACTTTGCTCTTTTAGTATCCAAACATTTTTCTGAACCGTTCAAAGACAGTAATGGATATGGCGAAAGTATCGCAAGACTCTCCAACATGCTTGGAGGCGGTGTTATCGTACAGCGTTTTGGAGACTTAGTAAGAGGACGAAGAAGTACCGTGACACGTGTGGAAGAAGGACTGGTACGCCCGACTCTTGCAGCAACACCTGGAGATTTGAGCCTTGTGCTTCCAAAACGTATCTTAGATGGTATTATCGAAATGATTTATGCATTAGATAAGATTGCGCCAGGTACTGCAAATGATGATACTCTGCTTTACGGTGTAGAAGTAAATTCTATAACATGGAAGTCGATATTGATGAAAATCTGGAAACCAAATATAAAGGTCTGTATGTGATTGGAGATGGTAGTGGTGTCACTCACTCTCTTTCCCATGCATCCGCAAGTGGTATCTATGTTGCAAGACATATTACAGAAGAATGAAATAAAAATCAGGTTTCAACAAATATAGCAAGGATTCTCCCACCTCTATAGGTGGTGAGAAAAATTGCAAACAGGAAGGTTAACGGCAGTGGTGGGCGGAGAGAAATCGGTATCCTCCATTGACATGAGGTAAACCACAGTCAGCGTTTTGCTGACATGTCAGACTCTGTGAAATTACCGACTGTGGATTGAAACAAGAATATCAAGAATACTTTCTTCAAAAACAAATTGATTTTCTTTACGGATTTTTTTATAGGCAGATGGCGGAAGTGGAGACTCCGCCCTGCCTATTTCTATTGTCAGACTTGGAATATTCTGCTTTAAAAGTGCCCAGTCTTTATAGCCTGCCGGGTCAAGTTCCTCATAATTGTCATCGGGAGTATAGCCGGTAATGTCAGAAATTCTTTTGGCGAAGGACTGTGTTTTTTTTGCCAGTTCTCCACGCTGTCCAAATGACCAGTAAATCACAGCACCGGAAGAGTGATAACTGATCGTGCGGTCAAATTTTTCTTTTAACGTTAATTGAATCAAAGTATCTGCTTCTAAGGTACATCCGGCTGACGGACCTTTATAATGTTCACTTGCCGGTTTTTGGACTCCATCATAATAACTTTCCCAGAGCGCATCAAAGTTTCGGTTTACATCAATGCCTTCTGCATTGGATTTCCAGTATTTAAAGTACTGTTTCCATGGCATCCTTGCCCCTTCTCTGCGTGCAATTTCCCATACTCTCCTTCGGTTTTCCTCTTTGTTTAGAGCATCGGGCCCCATTTGGCTGATAGTAACACCATCGGGATTAACCATGGGAAGGAGAAAGAGCGAACAGGTATCAAAAAAAGTCTGATACGAATATCCACGATAAGTCTGTTTTTCTAAAATGGCTCTTGCAAATGAGGCAGTCAAATCCATGAGAAGCTGGCAGGTCATATATTCTCTTCCGTGAATCCCCGCAAAAATTAGAATTTTGTGTCTGGCATCGGGCTTTCCGATTCGTGCCTGAAAAATTTCCCGACCGTCGATTGTACGTGCAAGAGTGGTGATTTGTACAATTTTCTCAAAAATTCTTGAATAAATATGTAAATCATTTTTTAAGTCTTGATAAGAATAGCCGGAAAATTGTAGAATCTGTCGATTTTCTCTGACATTTCGAGCATTAATGTCCATTGACGGAAACTCCTGAACTCTTTATAATTAAAGATATTCAAAAAAGGGAGGTTTCAGACGTGAAGAAGCTAAAACAATTGCTTGCTCTTTTAGTCGTCATACTGCTTCTTGGTTTATATGCACTTACCCTTGTATTTGCTCTGATGAAAAGCCCTGCGGCACAGGATTTACTTCTGGCATCTTTGTACGCAACCGTAATTCTTCCGGTTCTTATCTATGCCATTTTGCTCGTCTATAAATGGAGAAAACCGGATGATAAAATACCAAAGATTGACGAAAAACATGCCAAAGTAAATACCATTATTTTTGATTTGGGAAAGGTTCTTGTTGATTATGACTGGCAGGATTATTTAAAATCCATGGCATTCGATGATGATGCGATTGAGGCAGTTGGAGATGCGATGTTTGCCAGCGATGACTGGGTAGAAGCAGATCGTGGAGTACGCACAGAAGAAGAAATTTTACAGTCTTTTATTGATAACGACCCGGAATATGAAAAGCAGATTCGTGATGCGTTTGATGATATGGGCTTTACGATTCATGCATTTCGTATACAAAAACCTGGCTGAAATACCTGAAACGACGAGGATATAAACTTTATTATCTCTCGAATTTTTCAAAACCTCTCTTTGAACGGTGCACGCAGGAGATGGAATTTTTAAATCTGATGGATGGCGGTTATATGTCATGGGAAGTGCAGATGATAAAACCGGACGCACAGTTTTATCAGAAACTGTTGAAAGATTTTAAGATTGAGCCATCTAAGGCAGTATTTTTGGATGACGTGATGGAAAATATTGCAGAAGCAAGAGCACAGGGGTTAAATGCAGTTCATTTTACAAATAAGAAAGAAGCAATTCGTGCCTTGAAAGACGACTTTGGGGTAGAATAACAAAAAAGCAATCCGAAAACTCGGGTTGCTTTTTTGAATGCTATATATGCTGTGTTTCATTTATCGAATGGAAAATGCGGAAGCCGGAGAGTAAGAACCGCCTTGCTGTCTGTCATTTGAGTTTCCGTTTCCGTTTGTCTGGCTGTTGCCGTCAGAAGAAATATCGGATTTGCTTCCTAAAGAGATGGAAACAGTTTTTTCTTTGTAGCTGTCACTGTCCGGTACTTGAAGAGTTAACTCAACCGTTTCACCGGCTTTATAATATTGCAGCAAATCCTGAAGGCTTTCGATATCAGTGACGGATTTTCCATCGAATTTTGTGATGACAGAGCCGGAAGTAATGCCGGCTTTTTCAGCTGCGCTGCCAGAAGTTACTTCAGATACATAGATACCTTCCGGAAGATTATATTTCTCCTGAACATCACTGGTTACATTGATTCCTTTGATACCGATTGTTCCCTGTTTGTCAGAGTCTACTTTGGTTCTGGTTGTCTGGTTCATCAGATTATCAATGATATCAGAAACTCTGGAAATCGGGATTGCATAGCCCATACCTTCTACTTCTGTGGAAGCAAGTTTCGCAGAGTTGATACCGATGACTTCACCATTCATATTTAAAAGCGCACCACCGCTGTTACCTGGATTAATAGCGGCATCTGTCTGAATATAAGTTGCAGAACTGCTGTCATCAGAAGAAGAGTTGCTGTCCTGTGTATCAGAAGAATTATTGCTTAAAGCACGATTTACGGCACTTACAATACCGGTTGTAACGGACTGACCATATCCTAAAGCATTACCGATGGCAACAACCTGTTCGCCGACTTTTAAAGAGTCAGAATCACCGATGGAAGCAACAGCAATCTGAGACATTGTATCATCGGAAATGCTGTCAAGCGGAACTGCGATAACTGCAAGGTCATTTTCTGCGTCTGTACCTTTTACGTTTGCCTCATATACCTTATTGTCGATGAAACAAACGGAAAGAGTATCGGCACCTTCTACAACGTGATTATTTGTTACCATTAAAAGTTCTGTATCATTTTTGCCGATAATAATACCAGAACCCTGACTTTCGGTTTCCTGAGTCTGTGTCTGACCTTGGCCTCTAAATCCGAACTGACTGAAGTAATCCTGGACTTCCTGAACAGATTTATTTGTGATTGCTACGATAGATGGCATTGCAGATGTTGTGATATCAGAGACATCTAAACTGCCTTTATTAGAGCTGTCGGAAGTAGTGGTTGTCTTTAACAGACTGGCACTTGAACTATTACTTTTAGAAGTCTGGCTTGAACTGTTTGTTGTTTTTGAAACAGGTGAAAAGTAATTTACAGCCTGGAAAGAACCGGCAGCGACAGAACCAAATAAAACAGCACTTAAAGTGATAGCACCGATTTTCTTTTGCAAGTTTTTTAGAATTTTTAGGATTCTTTTTATTGTTATTATGACTGCCGGATGGTGTCAGTGCTGATAAGTATTGGTTTCATTTTCCATTTCATTATTATTTTCTGTATGATTAAAATCGTAATTGTTTAACATCATCAATTCCTCCTTGTTGTTCCCTTTGATGCTTCTAAGAATACAGGAAGAGTGTGTCGAAAATGTCGAGATTCTGTGATGAAAATAAGGTAAAAGTGTGTAAATTTGGTGAACACGAAAGGCTGGACAATAGAGAAAATGGGATTTACATTCTGAAATCCATGTTTTGGTAAAAGAAAGCCTCTAAAACTTGACAAAAAACTACAAATAGTGGTACTGTTATTGCAACCGCAGTAACAGCGGGATGCAACGAAATAAAAGAATATAATAATATTGAGGTGCGAAAAAATGCAGGAATTGAAACCAATCAAAGAAGGTAAAGTACGTGAGATTTATGACAACGGTGATAGTCTGATCATGGTAGCAACCGACAGAATCAGTTGTTTTGATGTGATTTTAAAAAATGAAGTTACAAAAAAAGGAACCGTTCTGACACAGATGTCCAAATTTTGGTTTGACTTAACAGAGGACATTCTTCCAAATCATATGATTTCTGTAGATGTAAAAGACATGCCGGAATTTTTCCAGCAGGACAGATTTGATGGAAATAGTATGATGTGCCGTAAATTGGAAATGCTTCCTATTGAATGTATTGTACGTGGTTACATTACAGGAAGTGGATGGGCAAGCTATCAGGAAACAGGTAAAGTATGCGGAATTGAACTTCCGGAAGGCTTAAGAGAATCCGACAAATTACCGGAACCAATCTATACACCATCTACAAAAGCTGAGATTGGAGACCATGATGAAAATATTTCTTATGAAGAAAGTATTGCTCATCTGGAAAAATATTTCCCGGGAAAAGGCGAAGAATACGCTCAGAAACTTCGTGATTACACCATTGCACTGTACAAAAAATGTGCCGAATACGCACTGAGCAAAGGTATTATTATTGCAGATACAAAATTTGAATTCGGACTCGATGAAAATGGAAACATTGTAATCGGAGACGAAATGCTGACACCAGACAGTTCACGTTTCTGGCCGGCAGAAGGCTATGAACCGGGACATGGACAGCCGTCTTTTGATAAACAGTTCGCACGTGACTGGTTAAGAGCAAATCCGGATAATAACTGGACACTTCCACAGGATATCGTGGATAAAACAATTGAAAAATATCTTCAGGGATATGAGATGCTGACAGGTAAAAAATTAGTTTAACCAAATCAAGTAAGTCCCCTGCTTCAATTGCGAAAAGCAATAAGCAGGGATGGGGACTTGCTTGTATCAGGAGGGGGCAAGCCCCTTCTGATAAGCTGCGTAGCAGCTATTTGGTTATGAGCAAGTAGCGAAGCGAATTGCGAATATCCACTTAACGGTTAGCTTAATCAATGAAAAAGGGCAGGTTCTTTGTGAACCTGCTTTTTTTTGTACAAAATTATAAAAAATATCCCCCGGATAGTTCTGGCATAGTAGCGAAGTAGTGTAAAAACAAGAAAAAATTAAAGGAAAATTATATCCGCGCAGGGGGCTTACGAAGTGTAATAAAGTTAGCTATAATGAGGAAAACACAGAAAACCACAGGAGGAACGTATGAAAAAGAAGTAGTAAGTATTTTATGTCTGACGACTATGCTTATGACTGTTTTTGCAGGTTGCGGAGCTGACCAGGGTGAAGAGACAAAGAAGACAGATGAAGTTAAAGAGACAAAACAAACAGACGATGGAGTGCGGGCGTATGTTGGGGGAACCATTTTTGAAAGTAGTCTTGACCCAATAAAGGGGGCGATGAGTTATGGATATCCTTTTATCAATGAGGCATTGCTGGAAGTAAATCCAGATTCGGAATATGTTGGAGATTTGGCAACAGATTGGAAAGTAAGTGATGATGCACTGACTTATACATTTAATTTAAAAGAAAATGTAAAATTTAGTGACGGAAGTGATTTTGATGCTGAAGATGTAGTATTTACATATAAGACGGTGAAAGAAAATCAGGCAAATAATGAAAACGTTGATTTAACTCGTCTTGATAAAGTGACAGCCTTAGATAATCACACGGTTGAATTTAAATTAAGTGAAGCATATTCTCCGTTTTTGGATACCATTGCAATGTTACAGATTGTTCCTTCTGATGCTTATGACAGCGAATTGTTTGATACACAGCCAATTGGAACAGGTGCTTATAAGGTGTCTCAATACGATGCAAATCAGCAGATTATTTTAGAAGCTAATGATCAGTATTATGGAGATGCGCCGGAAATTAAGAAGTAACACTGGTTGCAATGGAACAGGAGGCAGCTTTTTCAGCAGCAAAATCCGGAGAGCTGGATATAGTAATGGTGGGTGCGAACTATTCAAAAGAAAAAGTAGATGGTATGACTGCCACTAATTTTGAAACAATGGATGTAAGAAATATTTCGCTTCCGGTTAATCCGACGATGACAGCAAAAGATTCAGAAGGAAATGAAGTGGTTGTTGGCAACGATGTTACTTCTGATAAAGCAGTCCGTGAAGCATTATCTATCGGTATCAATCGTCAGGAGATTATAGACAATGCATTTAACGGTGTTGGAAAACCAGCTGTGAATTTTACGGATAATTTAGTATGGGCTTCTATAGAAACTTATGAAGATGGAAGAGTAGATGAAGCAATCAAATTATTGGAAGATGCCGGCTGGGAAGATTCTGATAATGATGGAATCAGAGAAAAAGGTGATTTAAAGTGTACATTTGATGTGTATTCTCCCGGTGGAGATCAGGATAGATACAATTTAGCAGTTGCATTGGCTGAAAATGCAAAAATTTGGGAATTGATATTCAGGTAAAGACTGCTACCTGGGATGAAGTTACCACACTTCAGAATACAGCGGGCAGTTGTATGGGGTGGGTCAGTATTCACCTACTGTATTATATTCGCTGTTTAAATCAGATTTATTTTTAACAGGTGGGTATGACAATGTAGTTGGATATAAAAATGATGTTGTAGACCAGAAAATTGATGAGGCTCTTGCAGCGAACAATCAGGAAGATGCAATTGCAGCATGGAAAGAAGTTCAGAAAATTGCAGATGCAGATTATCCGGAACTGTACTTAGTAAATATTGAACATTGCTTTTTTATCAATGATAACTTAGACATATCAATGGATACCCAGATTCCGCATCCACACGGACATGGAAGTCCGATTGTATGTAATATGAAAGATTGGAAGTATAAGTAAAAAATAAAGATACGGTTTTTAGGTGACCTGTTTGAGATAGGTCACCTATTTTGGGAGAATGGGATAAATGAAAAGCGTAAAAAAAATTTTATCGGAAGCGATTAGGATGCTTTTGTTATTGATAGCAGTAAGTTTGGTGGCATTTATTCTTATTACAAAAGCACCAATTGACCCTCTTGTATCTTACATAGGGACAAATTCTACGTTGTCAAATGAAGCAAAGGAAGAAATATCGGAATATTGGGGATTGAACGACCCATTGCCGGAACGATTTGTTACGTGGGCAAATCATGCATTACATGGAGATTTTGGAGAGTCTATCACGTATAAAAAGCCGGTAATACAGATTATTAAAACAAGGTTTTTATATTCAATTGTATTGATGCTACTGGCGTGGTTTTTTTCTGGAATTTTAGGATTTGTTCTTGGAATATTATGTGGAATACATCAAGGTGGTATTTTTGACAGGTTTATGAAACTATTCTGTTTGATTACAAAGTCTGCGCCAACTTTTTGGTTGGGCTTGTTAATTTTATCGTTGTTTGCAGTTCAATTAGGATGGTTTCCAATGGGAATGGCTGTGCCAGCGGGTAAATTAGCCAGTGAGGTCACAATCTGGGACAGAATTTATCACTTGATTTTACCGGTGCTTACGTTAACGATTGTAAGTATGAGTGATGTAATCCTGTACACAAGGCAAAAAATTGTAGAGATTATGAATAGTGATTTTATTTTATATGCGAAAGCGCGAGGAGAATCTCAAAAACAATTAATAACAAGACACATTTTGAGAAATGTTATTTTACCGGCTGTTACTGTTCAGTTTGCATCATTTAGTGAACTTTTTGGAGGAATGGCATTGGCAGAGAATGTATTTTCCTATCCAGGAATAGGAACGGCAACTACGGCAGCAGCTTTAAATGCAGATGTTCCTTTGTTACTGGGGATTGCATTATGCAGTGCAATGTTTGTATTTGCAGGAAATTTAATGGCAAATATTTTATATGGCGTATTCGACCCGCGAATCAGAGAGGGGGAAGAGTATGTCTGATAAAAAAATTGTATGGAATAGAAAGACCAAAATTGTTGTATTAATGGTAATCGCAGTTGTTTACCTGGCAGGGATTTTTATATGGGGAATATTTATGAATCCTGAAAAATATGCAGTAAACTATGCAAATAAATTCTTGAGTCCAAGTTTAAAACATCCTTTTGGAACAGATTTTGTTGGAAGAGATATGTTTTATCGATGTGTTAAAGGATTGTCAAATAGTATTGTGATAGGAATTCTTGCTTCAATTGTTAGCTCAATAGTTGCGTTAATATTTGGAATAGCTGCTGCTGTTTTTGGAAAATGGGTAGATAAGGTGGTTAATTGGGGAGTGGATTTGTGTATGGGGCTTCCTCATTTGGTACTGTTAATGTTGATTTCCTTTATGTTGGGAAAAGGAGTAAAAGGAGTAACAATTGCAGTTGCATTAACACATTGGCCGTCACTGACTCGAATTGTGAGGTCTGAAGTTATGCAAATTCGTTCTTCTCAGTATGTTCAAGCTGCTTATAAAATGGGAATTTCAAAATGGAAAGTGGCAGTTACTCATATTGTTCCACATGTGTTGCCATCTTATTTGATTGGTTTAGTGTTATTGTTTCCTCATGCGATTATGCATGAAGCATCTATTACATTCTTAGGATTTGGACTTCCGGCAGAGATGCCTGCAATTGGTGTCATTTTATCTGAAGCAATGAAACATTTAGCTACAGGAAAATGGTGGCTGGCTTTATTTCCAGGTCTATTATTGCTAATTGCAGTTGTTTTATTTGATGTTATGGGAGATAATCTGAAAAAATTATGGAATCCTGGAAGTGGTAACGAATAGAGGTAAAAATGGATAATAGAAAAACAGTTTTAGAAGTAAATGATTTGGTTGTTTCTTTTAGCATGTATAAAAAAGGATTTAGAAAAGAAAATCTGGAAGTAATTCATTCCTTGTCTATAGATGTAAAAGAAAAAGAAATTGTGGCTATTGTAGGTTCAAGTGGTTCAGGAAAAAGTCTTTTAGCATCAGCGATATTAGGGTTATTGCCTGGCAATGCAAGCACAAGTGGAAGTGTCTACTATATGGGGAAACAGTTGGATGATAAATTAAGAAAACAGTATCTTGGTAGAGAGATTGCATATATTCCACAGTCGGTAGACCATTTGGACCCCGTTATGAAAGTTGGACCACAGGTAGTAGGGGTATATTCTACAGAAGAAAAACAACGCAAAATGTTTCAAAAATATCAGTTAGATAAAAGTGTAGAAGAAATGTATCCGTTTCAATTATCCGGAGGGATGGCCAGGCGTGTACTGATTTCAGCGGCGGTGTTGGAAACTCCTAAATTAATTGTTGCAGATGAGCCGACACCAGGACTTAGTGTTGATATGGCTATGGATACATTAAAACATTTTAGAGAAATAGCAAATACAGGTACGGGAATTCTACTAATTACTCATGATATTGATTTGGCATTTGAGGTTGCAGATCGAATTGCAGTATTTTACGCTGGTACAGTTGTAGAAATTTCACCAACGGAAGATTTTAAAAAGGGAAAAGAATACTTACGACATCCCTACAGCAAGGCATTTCTGAGAGCATTGCCACAAAATGAATTCCAGCCGATTCCCGGAATACAGCCTTATGCTGGAAATTTGCCAGAAGGTTGTTTATTTGCAAATCGTTGTCCCGATGTATCTGAAAAATGTACGGGACAAATACCAATGAGGGAGTTGCGAGGGGGAAAGGTCAGGTGTGTAAATGCAACTTAAATTAGAACATATTGATTTTAGATATACAGATAAATCTCCTTGGATTTTAAAAGATGTTTCTTTGACAATAGAAGCAGGAGAACGTGTTGGAATTGTAGGACCATCAGGTTATGGAAAAAGCACGTTATCTAAAATTATTGCAGGGTATATGAATCCGACTTCCGGAAGCGTGATGATTGACGAAAAACCGCTGCCTAAAAAGGGAATGTGTCCTGTACAAATGATATATCAACATCCGGAATATGCAGTTAATCCAAGATGGAAAATGAAAAAAATCCTGAATGAATGTTGGACTCCTGGAGAAGAAGTATTAGCTCGGATGGGAATTGAAAAAGATTGGCTGAACCGTTGGCCGTCAGAATTATCAGGTGGAGAACTGCAGCGTTTTTGTATTGCACGAATATTAAGTCCGGATGTGAAATTCCTTCTATGCGATGAGATTACTACGATGCTGGATGTGATCACACAAGCTCAGATATGGCAGGTGCTTTTGGATACTGCGAAAAAGAACGGTTATGGAATGCTAATTATTACCCATAACATGGCGCTGGCTGAAAAAGTATGTACAAGGATAGTAGACCTTAGAGATATTAATCATATCAAACAGATTGACGTATGATAATTAATCCTGAATTATTCATGGAACAACCATGAATAATTCAGGATTAGATTTATCGAAAAATTCAGCTATAGATTTCCGACCAGTTTATCTTTCCAGATACCAAGACATTCTCGCACCAGATAATTTAGCTGTAAAAATTTGTTACTTTTTGCCGGAACACCTTCTATCTGTCGGCATCCCATCTTTTTTCCGATTGAAGTTCCTCGAAATACGTGAAAGCCGTTGGTTACGATCCCAATTCGTAGATTTCCCGGTTTTTTATTTGACTTTTCTTCTAAAAGTGCAAGTGAATATTTTAGGTTTTCATTTGTATTAGTAGAACGGTTTTCTTTTATCAGACGTGTCTCATCGATTCCTTGTGAGACCAGATATTCATACATTGCTTCTGCCTCGGAAATTTCTTCTCCTGAACCTTTTCCACCGGAGACAACCGCTATTGTTTCTGGATTTTCGTCGAGATATTCTTTTGCCCGCTCCAGGCGAAGCTTCAATGAATTGCTTAATTTCGTTCCGTTGACCTGTGCCCCTAATACAATCAGCGTGTCCAGATTTCTAGATGGTTTCTGAAGCATTCCCGAAAAAATCAGACCTTCTGTTATCAAAAATGCAAGGATCACCAAAATCGCCAGAGTAAGGCATACTGCTTTTACAGGTTTTGGAAATATACTTAAAATATTCCAGTGATGCGTTGTTTCTAATCGCAACAAAATTGCGATTGCATAACACACAAGTCCTGCAGCTGCCCAGATACACGGAAATAAGGAAGAAAGTCCTGCATACAATACAATTCCGATAAAATAAAGAATACTAAAACTTCCTAATAAAATAAATAATATTCTCATAAATAAAATCCTTTCACTTTCATTAGTAGTTTTTCCTGATAGAAAAAGAAGACGGAAAAATTCCGCCTTCTACTTTTTTATAATTATTTGTTTTTTCCACAGCAGTGTTTGTATTTTTTACCACTTCCGCATGGACACGGATCGTTACGTCCGATTTTCGGTCCTTTTACAACTGTACCGGATTTTTTCT
>ENA-OQCN01001056-OQCN01001056.1-human-gut-metagenome-genome-assembly--contig:-NODE-1056-length-14074-cov-2.444827_pt1 | contig 14074 bp, 17 predicted proteins | sample MGYA00242497_ERZ504576 | MGnify/ENA primary metagenome ERZ504576 (study PRJEB26092, sample SAMD00036296) | human gut metagenome | host: Homo sapiens | study: EMG produced TPA metagenomics assembly of...
GAAGGTGTATCCAATATATTTCGATGATGGTAGAACAGAGTGGTGTGTAGAGTATCCAGATTTAAAAGTTTGTGTTGATGGAGGAGATACAGTTGAAGAAGCAATTAAAGATGCTGAGAAATATAAACTGTATATCAAAAATACTTAGAAAATGAAGTGCCTGATGCAACTATTCTATGAATAGAAAAACATATAAATGAAAATATTAATGCTGTCAAAATGAGAACTTTTTATTTTATATGTTTAAACTGTGAAAATAGTTATAGATTGATTGTTGTTTGAAATAATATAACGTTCAAAAGATATATTCATAACATATTAATATAATCGACATAAATGTTGTCGGTTTATAAACTATTATATGGGTGTACATAAAAATATTAACAAAATATCTACGTACACAGTCTAATGTGACTTGTTGGGTATAGTGCGATATTAGAATTATGAAGTGAAATTGACACATAGATGATGTTATGAATGCTTTTTTTGAAATTGTTTCGTATAAATAATTACATTACTAAACACATAAGATGGAAATACAAAACTTAAAATAGTAATCATGTTCGCGGACAGGAGAAAATTAGAAAACAATGATATTGTGTGGTATGTGAGTGGTTGGATATTCAGATGTTGTGAAAGTATAGTTGAGAAAGTATAGGGGGATAAGCGGTGAAAGAAGAGACTTTGCGACTTTATGTCAGATTATTTTTTTACTGTATGATATAGAGAAGTGATTGTTTATGAAAGAATATCGCAAGATGATTTTTAAAATATGTATAATCTTGCAATTGTAAGTTGATAATAGTAAGATAAACGAAAGACAGATAAAGAGAGGGATAACGATGTTAGGATATAATGTAATTGATGTATCATCATATATTATTGAATATTCAAATAAAATTAATAGCCCAGTAAGTAATTTGAAATTACAAAAATTACTATATTATTCACAAGCTGCAACACTTGTTGAACTTGGACAGAAATGTTTTGATTCAAAAATTATGGCATGGGAATTTGGTCCTGTTGTAGTTGAAGCGTATCAGCATTACAAGGAATTTGGAAGAGAAATTATTCCAAATCAAGAAGATTGTAAAAAAATGAAGTTTGATGGTAAGACAATGAAGATTATTTATGAACCATCAAAAAAAATTGATAATGGCACAAAAAAAATAATTAATAAAGTTGTTGATTCTTATTCTGAAGTTAGTAATCCGTTTGCATTAGTAAGGAAAACTCATGAAGAAGATCCTTGGAAAAACACTGATTTAAATCATGAGATAGAATGTGATGAAATTCGTAAATATTATGAAAAACAACCTGAAAAGATATATGGGGTATAAGAAGTGCAGTATAATAATACTATGGATACAGAAAAATTATTAAAAATATTTTATTCTGATGAATATGGCGTTGAAGAGAATGGACTAAGTAAAAGTTTAAAAGAGGTTGCGGAATATTATGATAAGCATAAAAGACATCAATATCATATTATTTCTAGATTTGTTAATGAAAGAATGCAGGAAGGTGAAGATTCTATAAGCTATATATTAAATAATATAGATGCTATGTTGGCTTTTTTAGAATATAGGCGAGAAAATTGTGAACGAATTATAAGAGATTCTTCAGACTTAGAGATAGATAAAATAATTTTGAATTTGGAAAAATTGTATGATCATATTGCACTTGAGGAAGAACGCCTGAAAAATAATGCAGTGAATATGCGAGTTAGTAACAACCAGATACAAAATAATGTAATAAATACTTTTAATTCGATAATGGAAAGTTTTCAGGGAAAAGTGGATGAAGTTTCGGGTTCTTTGAATGCAAATATAATTACTGTAGTTGGATTGTTTTCTGCTATTATATTTGTGTTTTTTGGTGGCATTACAGGAATGTCAACATTGGTGACAGGTGTTTGTGAGTTAAAGAGTAAAAAAGATCTGACAATACCGTTGATTTGTGTTTGTGCAGTAGGTTTCGTGATTTTTAATATTGTTTTTTTGTTATTATATTCAATCTCAAAAATTGTTGATAAAAATATAGGAACGACAATTAAAGGACGAGAATATGTTTGGTATGGTTTTGAAAAAAAGATGATAATAGTTATGAAATAATGAGAAATGGAATTAGTACCGGAAAATATCGCAACACTCAACAGAAAGCGGAAAGGAAAATAAAATGGGAACAAAACTTCTTTAATATAAAAGAAACTATCTTTATGTGTATAAAAAAGGTTCTATTTAGATTTCCGTATGTATTAGTTGTAAATGTTATATTTGTAGTAGGTATTATATATCTTTATAAGCAACTATAATAGATACATTTTATAGTATTGTTTTGATACAAGTATACCAAATATAAATGATCTGTAATTAGCTGTGATAAACTAAAAGTTGACTCTGAGAGTTGAGTGGTTGAAAAACTGATAAAGAGCATAGATATTGGCACAATAAATTTGTATGAGATTATGTGAATTAGCTTCCAAAAATTTAAGGTTGTGGTATATTTCCTGAAACGGTTTATAGCTAAAATTGGGTTCGGACAACATTTATATATCTTTTGTGGGCTTCGTTGACAAGAAAAAGTGCAGAACCTATAATTCAACTAGATTTAAACAGCTCATCTACTAGAGTAGAAGTCGTACCTTAAGGCGTACGAATTTGGTACGCCTTTTGCCTTTCATGACACATTAATAAATTTCTGTGATTGTGTTCTGAGTTAATGTTGTGAAATAAAAATATCTACTTCTTTTGATCAATGAGATTGTATTATATTTATTTTCAATTGAATTGGTAAGAAAGATTTCATTGAAACTATGGTGATATCAATATTCTTTGGCTTAGATGAAATAATAATGTTGTGAAGCGAACTTTATAAAAAGTATTGATTATTTATTTTTATACTGTACAATAGTGATAGCAGAAATGGTTGCTTACGAGGCGACTAGTGAAAACCTTCTTTCTATCAATTAGATTGGAGGTTTTTGTTTTATATATCTAGTGAGCAGAATATTTAGATATTCTTACATAAATACTAAATCCATTGGTGTATGATCAAATAATTATGTTAGAAAGAGGTTTTGAGGAGGTAAAATTATGAATGTTGTAAATGGGAATAATGAAGCATTTGATATAAACATACCTTATGTAAGAGATGCAATTTGTATTATACGATACAACAATATTTTAATAACAACGATAAAAGACTTGTGAGTTTATTCAGCAGATTGAAGAAACTCATAATTTTGATTTTCATGAGGGATTGAAAAAGAATATTCCTATACTATCTAAATTGCTTAACACTACAGATAAAGAATTTTACGCTCGTTATGGCATGGTAAAGAAAAGTTTCGCTAATTTAACTAATGATGTGATATTAGTAAAAAAAGGGGATCAAGCGTATTCTAAACTATTAGCTACAACGAAAGAAGCTCCACCTTATTTGTTTTTAAAAGGAAATGTTCACTTGCTAGAAGAAAAATCTGTTTGTGTTGTAGGTAGTAGAAATGCTAGTGAAGAATCAATGAAAAAAACAGAGCGTATTGTTAAATCTCTTGTTAGAAGAAATATCGTCGTAAATGCTGGACTTGCAAGAGGTATTGATACAGCGACTCATACTGCTGCATTAGCTAATGGTGGAAGAACAATAGCTGTCATTGGTACACCAATCAACCAGTATTATCCTAAAGAGAATAAGGATTTACAAATTCAAATTGAAAAGAATGGGTTGGTAGTATCTCAATTTCCACCATGTAATGCTATTAATAGATGGAATTTTCCAACACGTAATGGAGTTATGAGTGGCATTTCATTAGCAACTATCATTATGGAAGCAAAAGAATCGAGTGGTGCATTGAAACAAGCCGATTATGCGTTAAAACAGGGTAGAGATGTTTTAATTCCACAATCTGCTATCGATAATCCTTTAATTCAATGGCCAAAAAAATATGTTAGTAAAGGTGCTCATGCATTTAAAACATTAAAAGAAGTTTTACAGATTTTAAACAGAAACGAATTGCTTTTAAACATGACTGATAATGATGCGAAAGTAAGTGTTGTTGAAATGGATTGATTTAAGTGATGAATTCTTTAATTAAGTTCAAAATATTTTCAAAAATAGATCTTTGATGTAGATGAAATTATATATAATAATTTTGAAAGGGATCATTAATAGAAAAATGAAGGGTATAAAAGTTAAAGATTTAAAAATTGAGTGTGAATATTTTGATTGTGAAATACCTCAAGAGTATTTAGAAAAAGAACCAGGAGGACCTATTACTGATGAAGATATAAAAGAATTTTTTCTGAAGCAACAGAATCTGAAATTGAGTCCGCTTTATGTGATCTACCAAAATTTTTGGATAGGGTCAAAAAAGTACTTGGATTATAGATGGTATTTGCATATTGTAGAGTTAATTGCTTTTACAAATGCATACATATTAATAAACAGTTTTGGGGTGAGACTATGCATTGGGCGCCAATTTGGTATCCTTATATTGACAGGGAAAAGTCAACAATTAAAAAAAAGATATTAAAACCGGATACTCCACAAGAAATTAGAGATGCTTTTGAGAAACATCAAGAAGAATTGAAGAAACCTGTTCATGGTTTTGTTGATAAATAGCATTTATAATAAAGTGTCTAAGAAATTGAAAGGTAGTATATCTCATGCTTGAAAAGAAGGAATTAACATTTGTGGTATTCATTCTTCATGCTCTTGGCCAACATTGGAATATGACAACGCCTGAAGTGTACGAAATCTTGAATACGACAGGTATATTAGATGATTACATTATTAAATGCTATGATGTTTTGCATACGTTAGGAAAAGAATATTTGGTTGAAGATATTACAGAGTTTGTTAGAGAAAAGGGAATAGACGTGTAGTTGTAAAATAAACTGTTTAATAGAAATTGTATCCACCACGAAAATTATAATAAACACTAGTCTTTTCTAATATTCCATATGGATCATCAATAATTTTAAATACATTATTAAAATACATTATTAGGATAGAAGTAACAACAATAAGAATCATCCATGACTAAAAGAAGTCCGTTTTTATCTCTTGCAATAGCTTTGTATTCTTTTCCAAATGTGATTCCACAAATTAAATGATCATATTCATGTGTAATACATTGGACAGTGGCTTCATAATTGTTTAGAGGGTTGCCTTCATCACTTTATAATTTCAAAATCTTCTAAAGGATTAAAATCTGTGATCGTACCATCATTACCTCTTACATGTAGCTAGTACGTCCACCTTCCCAATATTCGATAAAGTAGCCTTATACAATTTGCCTTTCGTAAATTTACGATTTGATTTTGCGTTGTATCTTACAACAGCTGGTTTATTAAAGTTTATATTATTCATTTCTTTAAATGTATTATAAGGTTGATTGCATTACAATACAAATCAAGTTTATATTTTCAAAGAGTATTGTTGTATTCTGCTTTTATGCTAGTTTGTAGAAAAGAAACTAAGGCTTGATTTGATTGAGCTATTCTTAATGATTTAGTATACTTTATTAGTAAAAAAACGAGGTTTAAGGTGATCTTGATTCGTATTATACTCGTACTTTTAGTGAGTATTGGAGTTCCTTGTACATTCTCCAAAACAAGAAAGCTGCAACGACTTTCTCTTGGCTTAATTACATTGGCACTCCTGATTCAAACGGTACAGTCTGCTTTGCAGCATAATTTGGAAGAAACCCGCATTAACAGGTGTTTTGGCAATTCTCTACTATTTTGTATATATTCGTACATCTAAGACTACTTTAAGATCGGACTTAGATGATATTGAGTAAGATGTTTCTTTTAAGGATTGACTGTGTATTGAATTGAAGTGTAAACTAACATTAGGAACAAAAGCTAAGAAGCTTTTAGCGAGGTATGATGTGCATATATGCAGGTTATGCCTCGATTTTTGATTTTGAGAATCTGAAAATAAAAAAAACAGCTTCTGCGTACAGAAGCTGGGCGTGCGCCTCTTGCGTCACCTTCGTCCTAATTAATATACCATATTTTCTTAATTGTGCAACTCACTATATATTCTTCGAATCAATTATGTTAATAATATTATTGATAATAAATGTTTGGGGAATTACTGACTAAATGAAAGGGAACCTGTTATGTATGATCAAGAGAAAATTAAAAAGATGAAGAATCATGAACTTGCTATGGAAGCTTATTTCTATGCATATAATCATAAATTATTTGGTGGGGCATCTCAAAAAAAGGCTGTTAAGTGCTATGAACAGATTATTGTCATTATGGATCTGGATGAAAGAATGAATTTACCTTTCATGTCTACATATGGAAGGTGTTATGTGGCAACAGAAAAGCGTTTGATAAAATGTACTAAGAAATTGTTTGGGTATAAAATTGAAGAACAGAATTGGAATGAAATTAAGCACATATTCTATAATAGTACTTCATCAAGAGGTGCTTTAATTTTGGATACTGTTTATGGTGAAGTTAAAATCGGAGTTCATCGAGATGGTGCAGGCTATGCTTGTGAGGTGTTGAGAAAATTAAAGGAAGCCGCAAAATAAATGGATGTATCATAGTTTTGATGTGATATAATAGTTGTCGGAGAAGCCTTTGGAATCTCTCTTTAAATCTTTTGGCTTTCGATTAAAGAGTTTCATAGGTCCATTTGAAAGATATGTTTTATGCATATCTTTTTTATTGACTTAATAGTTAAGTAGGTATATAGTTAAGTAGCTTAAATAAATTGGAGGTTCTTATGGAAGTTCAAGATGAAGTACTCGATTTGATGTTTGATCTCACGTATAAAGTCACGAACTATGTTCGAAATAACCGTCATTGTAAAGATGGTCCTAGAATAAAGGATGTGATGTTGTTTAAAACAATTTATAAAGCAGAAAATCATCAGATTACGATGAGTGAACTGGCAAATATATTGGGTGTATCTGCTGCAGCTGTTTCGCAGATGATTGCTGGATTTGAAAAGAAGGGTCTGCTTCAAAGGGTGCATTCGAATACGGATCGTAGAACGGTCTATATTCAAATTGTCCCTGAAGCCATTGAAATGTTTCAAAAAAGAATGGATACACATGTAGAAAATGTATATCATTTTTTGGATTATTTAGGATCTGAAGACTGTGCGCATTTAAGAGATATATTGATCAAGACAACTCGTTATATGGAGGAAAATAAATGACAAAGATATTGAAATATTTAAAACCGTATTGGCTATCGATTGTACTTGCGTTTGGTTTGTTGTTTGGACAAGCGACTTGTGAACTTACAATGCCGGATTATATGCAAAATATTGTCAATACAGGAATTCAAAATGCGGGTATTGAAAGTGGGGTTTATCAACAAATTCGTGAAAAGACTTTAAATTCCTATTTAATGTTCGCGAATGATTCTGAAAAGGATTTGATTACATCTTCATATAAGTTGGTTACACCAAGTAAGGCAACCAAGGAAGAAAAAACTGAAATTCCAGCTTTGAAAACAGAGAATGTATATGTATTAAAAGATATCAGTGAAGAAAAGGAAGAAAAGCTTTCTTCCACTTTGACCTTACTTCAAATGACAATGGTTGAAGTAAGTAAAGAGGCTAAAGAACAAAATGTACAAATTCCACAACTTCTTATGATGAATGGTATAGATTCATATAGAAAAGCTGCAAAATCTGAAATTTCTAAATTGGGAGATTCAACCGTATCGAGTATGAGTTCTCAATTCCTTAAAAAAGAATATACAGATCTAGGTATGAATATGGAAAAGATGCAACAAGACTATATTATCTTTTCTGGACTTAAGATGTTAGGCTATGCCTTAGGCAGTGCTGTATGTGCGATTTTAGTTGGTTTTTTAGCTTCAAGAATTGCCGCAGGCTTTTCCAAAGACTTGCGTGAAGAAGTGTTTGAAAAAGTCACTCATTTCTCAAATGAAAACTTGAATACATTTAGTACATCGAGTTTAATTACACGTACCACAAATGATATTCAACAACTTCAAATGACAATCGTTATGTTTTTAAGAATCGTAATGTATGCGCCAATTATTGGTGTAGGAGCCATCTTACACGTCATTGAATCGGGTGCGAATATGACTTGGATCCTAGCTTTATGTGTCGTTGTGATTTTAAATGTTGTTTTATTGATCTTTATGATTGTGATGCCAAAATTTAAGATTATGCAGAAAATGATTGATAAAATGAATAGTGTGGTTCGTGAATTGTTAGATGGAATGTTAGTCATTCGTGCTTTCAACAATGAAAAGCTTGAAGAAAAAAAGTTTGATCAAGCCAATTCAGACATCACTTCCATTTCTTTATTCACAACACGTGCAATGGCTATTATGATGCCAATCATGATGTTTTTAATGAATGGTACAACCCTTATGATTTTATGGTTTGGATCGAAACAAGTCGATTCAGGAATGATTCAAGTAGGTAGTATCATGGCCTTTATGCAGTATGCGATGCAAGTTATCATGGCCTTTTTAATGATTACAATGGTCACAATCATGCTTCCTCGAGCTAATGTAAGTGCTTTGCGTATTCATGAAGTCTTAAGTAGTGAAATTACTATAAAAGATCCATCAAATCCTATGAATTTCTCATCTTCTATGCGTGGTGTTGTCTCTTTTAAAAATGTATCGTTTAAATATCCGGGTGCCGATGAAGAAGTGTTGAGTAATATTAGTTTTGAAACTAAACCAGGCGAAACCACAGCCTTTATTGGAAGTACTGGATCTGGTAAATCAACATTGATTAATTTAGTCCCACGTTTCTATGATGTAACAAGCGGTTCGATTTTAGTGGATGGAGTTGATATTCGGAATGTGAAACAGGCGGATTTAAGAAGTCGTATTGGCTATGTTCCACAAAAAGGAATGTTACTATCGGGAGATATTGAATCGAATTTATTATATTCAAAGAAAGATGCAAGCAAGGATGATATTTCTAATGCATTATCTATTTCTCAAAGTACGGAGTTTGTTTCTAAAAAGCCAGAAGGAATCAAGAGTGAAATCAATCAGGGTGGAACAAATGTTTCAGGTGGACAAAGACAAAGACTTTCCATTGCACGTGCCGTTGTAAGAAAGCCTGAAATTTATATTTTTGATGATAGCTTTAGTGCTTTGGATTTTAAGACGGACGCTAAACTTAGAGAGGCTTTGGCAAAGTCTTGTAAAGAAACAAAGAGTACGGTATTACTTGTGGCACAACGTATTTCTAGTATTTTACATGCGGATCAAATCATTGTACTCGATGAAGGAAAGATGGTTGGCAAAGGAACACATGCTGAATTGATGAAATCTTGTGAGGTTTATCAACAGATTGCGTCTAGCCAATTGACAAAGGAGGAACTTGCCAATGTCTAATCAGAAACAAAATAATCGTCCAAGAGGTCCTATGGGCCATGGTATGCGTGGTGGCGAGAAGGCAAAAGATTTCAAGGGAACGATGAAGAAGCTTTTAAACTACATCAAACCCTTTAAATTCTCATTTCTAGTTGGTCTATTATGTGCCATTGTTTCCGTTTGTATCATGGTGATTGGTCCTAAGATTCAAGGAAATATTATTACTGAAATTGCGCAAGGCTTTATGAATAAAGTACAGGGTAAAGGTGGCATTGATTTTGATGCGATCCAAAAAACATGTGCTTTATTACTAGCGATTTATGCTTTGAGTACAGCCTTCTCTTATCTTCAAGGCTGGTTGATGAGTGGTGTCTCGAATAAAATGGGATACAAGCTTCGTAAAGAAATGAATCAAAAGATTGATACACTTCCATTATCGTATTTTGATAAAAATAGTCATGGAGATATTCTTTCAAGATTTACCAATGATGTGGATACACTTGTACAATCGTTAAACCAATCTTTATCCACTATGGTATCAAGCTTTGTACAAATTATTGGCTTTTTAGTCATGATGCTTAGTATTTCATGGAAGATGACACTTATGGCTTTAATTGTCATTCCATTGAGTTTGATCTTAGTTATGGTCGTTGTCAAAAAGAGTCAGCGTTATTTTAAGGCTCAACAAAAATCATTAGGTTTAGTGAATGGTCATATTGAAGAGATGTATTCGGCACACACGATTGTGAAGGCATTTAATGGGGAAGAAGATTCTTTGCGCACTTTTAAAGAATATAATGATCAATTGTATACGAGTGCTTGGAAATCACAATTCTTATCTGGACTTATGATGCCATTAACGAACTTAATTGGAAATATCGGTTATGTCGGTGTATGTATTCTAGGTGGATATTTAACGATTCATAAAGAAATTGCCGTGGGAGATATTCAATCGTTTATTACATATACACGTAACTTTACGCAACCGATCTCTCAAATCTCACAATCAATGAATATGTTACAGAGTACGGCAGCTGCTGCAGAGCGCGTATTTGAATTTTTGGCAGCAGAAGAAGAAATTTGTGATGTAAAAAATCCAGTTGTATTAGAAGATGTACAAGGTCAAGTGACTTTTGAAAATGTATGTTTTGGATATGATCCAAATAAAATTGTCATCAACAATTTTTCGATGTATATTAAGCCAGGACAAACGACCGCAATTGTTGGTCCTACAGGCGCTGGTAAAACAACCATTGTCAAATTATTGATGCGTTTCTATGAATTGAATGCAGGATCCATTTATATTGATGGCCATAATATTACGGAATATACAAGAAGTGGTTTGCGTAATATGGTTGGTATGGTCTTACAGGATGCCTGGCTATTTGAGGGTAGTATTTTAGAAAACTTACGTTTTGGTAAGCCAAGCGCTAGTGATGATGAAGTAATCCAAGCGGCTAAGGCAGCTCATGTCGATCACTTTATTCATACATTAGATCATGGATATGGTACTGTATTAAATGAATCTTCAAGTAATATTAGTCAAGGTCAAAGACAATTATTAACGATTGCCCGTGCTTTTTTAGCGGATCCTAAAATTTTAATTTTGGATGAGGCGACAAGTAGTGTGGATACACGTACGGAAGTCTTGATTCAAAAAGGTATGGATGAGTTAATGAAGGGACGTACAAGTTTTGTGATTGCGCACCGTTTATCCACGATTCGTGATGCGGATAATATTATTGTGATGGATCATGGTGACATTGTAGAAGTCGGAAGTCATGATGAATTGATGAAGCGCAATGGTTTCTATACGAAGTTATACAATGCTCAATTTGAAGAGGCTTAGTGATGCGTAAGATCATTGTGGATTTAAATCGAGTCAAAGATGATGAATATGCAGCGATGTATGAAATCTTTGGATTGGATGTACTTAATAAGTCATATGAGGATTTTGAAAGAAGAATGCTTCAAATCCAAATTGAAACGATTGTCGAAGTAAAAAATAGGAAACATAACCTTTCTACTTGTTCGAAATGGATCTTTATCTTAGAGGATATTCAACAAAAAAGTGATTACTTTTACTGTATATGGGGTGTTTAACATCCCATTTTCTACTAAATCGCTTTCTTTTTGGTTAGGATTCATATATAATAAAAATGTGTTAAGGAGTGTGAAATTATGAAAGACATTACCGAAACAATGACATTTACTACGGAAGAGATTCGTCGTGAGAATATCAAGATGATTCTTCGTGAAGTAAGTGATGCTTTGGAAGAACGTGGTTATAATTCAGAAAATCAGATTGCTGGCTACTTGATCAGTAATGATCCTGCGTATATTTCTTCTCACAAGAATGCTCGTAACTTGATCCAAAAGATCGAACGTTATGAAATCATTGAAGAATTAGTACGTGCATATTTGGATAAATAATGGATCGTATCATTGGTTTAGATCTTGGTTCGAAAACGTGTGGTGTATCGATTTGTGATGCGCTTCATATTACGTGTCGTGCTTTAACGACTGTGCGTTTTGAATCGGATGATTATGATGCTTGTTTGGAAGAAGTTTTGAAATTGCTTCAGGAAAATAAAGTAAAAGAAGTAGTTTTAGGCTTACCGAAGCACATGAATGGAGATATCGGAATTCGTGGTGAAATATCTTGTGAATTTGCCAAGAAATTAGAATCTTCTGGAATTAAAGTTCATCTTTGGGATGAGCGGCTTACAACAGTTGCAGCTGAGAAAATTTTACTTCAGGGGGATGTTTCTAGAAAGAAACGTAAAAAAGTAATTGACCAAATGGCTGCGGTTCAAATTTTACAGAGTTTTTTGGACAGACAAAACGGGGGATTTTAATGTCCTCCTTTATTTTTGAAAGGAAGTAATGTATGTTAGATTCAAATTGTTTATATGTTAAAGATGAAATGGAAACGAAAAAAAGATGACGATTCTATTCACTTTTGATAGTGATGAAACGGGATGTCAATATGTTGTTTTCCAAGATCCAGATTTAGATGAGGCGAAGTATATGCCTCTCGTTATGATGACAAGGGTCAATTGATTCCAATCGAAAGTGAAGCAGAATGGGATATGGTTGAAGAAGTAATCAACACATTTGTTGAGGACGAGGAAAATGCCGACTAGGCGTAAAGTCAATTCTGTAAGAGTTGTTTTATTAGTCGTTGTATGTATTTTAATTATCGCTGGTCTTGCAGGTGTTTTTGTGGTAAAAAAAGACTTGTCAAGTACGGGCAATGGGGATAAGAATATAGTATTCACAATTGAAAGCGGAGATACGCTTGATCAGGTTGTAGAAAATTTAGAAAATGAAAATTTGATTTCAAATGCGACAGTGACAAAGTTGTATGCCAAGCAAGTCACAATACAAATTTTGTGGCCGGAACATTTGAATTGAATAATGGTATGAGTGTAAAAGAAATATTATCGTATATTCAAGATAGTACAAAACTTAAGAAGGATGCGTTGATATTAAAGGTACCAGAAGGAAAATGGGCAAAAGAAATAGCGGCTGAAATATCCAATTTATATGATGGAAAGTTTTCGTCTGAAGAAATCTTAAATCAATGGAATGATATTTCATATATTCAAAAACTAGCGAAAGATATTCATTTATCAATGTGGATGATTTAAACAATTCCAACTACAAAGTAAAACTAGAGGGGTATTTATTCCCAGATACGTATTACTTAGGTAAAGAGGATTCCATTGATGAAATCACTCGGATTATGCTAGACCGCTTTGAAGTGATGTATAAAGAGAACAAGGAATTGTTCTCAAAGAGTCATTATTCTGTGCAACAAGTCATCAGTTTGGCAAGTGTGGTTCAATTTGAGGCAAGTTCAAAAGAAGATATGGAAATGATTGCAGGTATTTTCCATAATCGTTTAGAACAAAATATGAAACTTCAATCGAGTGTTACAGTATGTTATGCATTATATGATGATTTTAAAGATCCTAAAGATTGTGAAACCAATCCAGAAATCGATTCACCATACAATACGTATCTACATGAAGGTTTGCCTATAGGGCCAATCTTAAATCCGGGAGATGATGCGATCAAGGCTGTGCTTGCACCTAAAAAGACAGATTATCTATTCTTTGCGGCCGATATTTACAATAAGTTGGATGGTAAAGTCCATTATTCAAAAACATATGAAGAACATCAACAGATTTGCGAAGAATTAGGATTAAATCTGTAACAATGTTTTGCATAATTCAAGGATTATGCTATAATTTTTTGTGCTAAATACAAGGAGTGATACCACATGGCAAATGAAAAATTTTACGTTACCCAAGAAGGTTATAATGATTTAGTCAATGAACATGAAAACCTAGTTCATAAAGTGCGTCAAGAAGTTATCGTTGAGTTACAAGAAGCTCGTGCACAAGGTGACTTGTCCGAAAATGCGGACTACGATGCGGCAAGAGAACACCAGGCGCAAGTCGAAGGTCGTATTCGTGAATTAGAGGCAATGATCAAAAATGCCGAAATCATTACTGAATCTGCAGATGTAGAAGATAAAAAGAAAAAGAATGTTGTTAAATTAGGATCGACCGTAAAGATTTTAGATTTATCAGACAATCAAGAAGTAACATTTAATATCGTTGGTACAATTGAAGCGGATCCATTCAATGGTAAGCTTTCAAACACAACTCCACTTGCAGAAGTGATCATGGACACAAAGTAGGGGATGTTGTAACTGTAAA
>ENA-OQCN01001057-OQCN01001057.1-human-gut-metagenome-genome-assembly--contig:-NODE-1057-length-14068-cov-2.745355_pt1 | contig 14068 bp, 17 predicted proteins | sample MGYA00242497_ERZ504576 | MGnify/ENA primary metagenome ERZ504576 (study PRJEB26092, sample SAMD00036296) | human gut metagenome | host: Homo sapiens | study: EMG produced TPA metagenomics assembly of...
AGATACTGAAAAGAAAAGAAATTTGTTTATAATAAGGTCATTAAAATGCGACGTTTCCGTTTTTAGTAGAGAGAGTTTCTCTTTTTTGTTGCTAAAATATACCCATAAACAAACAGAAAAGCAAACACAAATTGCATAAATGAAAAGACAAGACATGAGATGTTTGTGTGAAATCAGATAAAGGGAAAATGAAATATACAATAAAAATAAAGACAAAGTAAAAACGAAATAAAATAAAGGAGGCTTTTACAAGATGATCAAAGTTACAATCTGGAATGAATTTGTACAGGAGCAGTTATGCGAGGAAACACTGGAAAAATTCGGATTCGAGGGAATGCCGGAGGATGAGAAAAAGAGAAATTTCGCAAGGACAGAAGAAATCAAAAAGGTACATCCGCACGGAATCCATCAGACATTGAAGGAACTGATTGAGGAAGACGAGGAATTTAAGGTCTGCCATATTGCAACACTTGAGATGGAAGAGTGTGGTCTGACAGAGACGGTTCTGGATGATACAGATGTACTGGTATGGTGGTCACACGTTGCACAGGACAAGGTGCCGGATGAAATCGCCAGAAGAGTGCAGGAGTATGTACTGCGGGGAATGGGAATCGATCTTCCTGCACTCTGCACACATGTCCAAACCAATGTGCTTCCTGCTTGGGACAAGTGGTACTTTAAAATGGAGAGAAGGTGACTTCTGCCGTATATGGACAACACAGCCGTCTCATCCGATTGCCAAGGGAATTCCAGATAGTATCGAACTGGAAGAAGAGGAAATGTATGGAGAATTTTTTGATATCCCAACTCCGGAAAGCCAGGTATTCTTAAGCTGGTACAGCGGAGGAGAAGTATTCCGGTCAGGCTGTACCTGGACAAGAGGATATGGAAGAATCTTCTATTTCCAGCCGGGACATGAGACAAACAGATCTTATTTCAATCCATCTATTCGGCAGATTATCCGCAATGCGGTAAGATGGACAGCAGGAAATCAGATCTGCAGAGAGAAGCTGGAATGTACTCATGTGGAAAAATAGAAATGAAAAAGGAGAAAATTAGAAAATGAAAGTGACGAAACGAGTACTGGAAATAACAGCGAAAAGACCGCAATATATGACGATTACAGACCTGACATTTTTGCAGGTGGATTCCTGGTTTAAACACTGTAGAAGAGATTTGAGAATGAATATTATGTATCCATAATATACACATGGAAAAAAAATATCCGTGTATTGTATGGATCTGTGGAGGTGGCTGGCAGCAGATGGATAAATCTGCACATAATTTATATCTGAGCAGACTGGCGGCAGAAGGATTTGTTGTGGCCAGTGTTGAATATCGTACATCTAATGAAGGAAAATATCCAGCGCAGATTCAGGATGTAAAGGCGGCTATACGTTATCTGAGAGCTTATGCAGAAAGGTTCAATATTGATGAGGAAAAGATTGGCGTTATGGGAGAATCGGCAGGAGGTTATCTTACATGTATGGCAGCACTGGATAATGCTTCAGGTTTAGATGTAGGAGAACATCTGGAAAAATCAAGCAGAGCACAGGATTTATGTAGATTTTAAGAGGCTATGCACATCATACGTGCATAGCCTCTGACCATTCTTTCTCACGAAATCCAGTAAGTATGAAATCATCTCCAATCACAAGAGGACGCTTTACTAACATTCCGTCTGTGGCGAGGAGCTTTAACTGGTCGTCTTCGGACATTTCTTTTAACTTATCTTTTAATCCCATTTCTTTGTAGAGCATTCCGCTGGTATTAAAGAATTTCTTCAGCGGTAAGCCGCTTTTGGTGTACCATTCTTTTAATTCTTCGTAAGTAGGATTTTCTTCCTTAATCGCACGTTCTTCATAACTGATATTGTGCTCATCCAGCCATTTCAGGGCTTTTATGCAGGTGCTGCATTTACGGTAAGCGAGTACTTTCATGATGAGGTCCCTCCGTATAAATAACATTCAGGTCTGCGTGTTTTCAGATAAGGTATTTTATTTCTTAATTGGGATGCTTCTTGGAGATTGATCTCACAGGTGAGAAGCTGTTCGGAATCATCTGCTTTTGCAAGAACATCACCGTTTGGATGAATAACCAGTGATTCGCCCGAGAAATCCATGGAGTCTTCTTTTCCAACGCGATTGCACATGGCAATAAACACCTGATTCTGCATAGCCTGTACACGCATTTCCCATTCAAACATTTCCATTGGCTCTGCTTTCGTGTTGGATGTAGGAACAATGATCAGATCGGCTCCTTTCAGCGTGCAGGTGCGGATACTTTCCGGGAGATGTCTGTCATAGCAGATGACGATTCCTACTTTTCCGAAGGGCGTGTCAAATACCTTAAATCCTGTATCGGAAGGGGTGTAGTAGTCTTGTTCATAGAACTGTTTTGCCTGTGCAATATGAACCATTTGCGCAGTATCTGCTAACTGTCCATCGGGTGTGATCCACAGGGAAGTATCATACCTTTTTCCCTGACGTTCCAGGTAAACATTAGGTGACAGATAATAGTGATGCTGTGCTGCTTTTTCTTTTAATTTTGAGATTTCCACAGAATCAGGCTGAAGACAATATCAGTCAACGTTCCTTTTTTCATACTGAGGAAAAAATGGAGAAAGCTGAATCTCTGGGAAAAACAGCAAATCAAGTTCCATCCGACCTGATCACAAAATAACAAAGATTTTTCCAGATTCTCCTGCATATTTGAGGTCATAGACATTTGGGCGAGTGCAAGCTTCATAGTAGCAATACCTTTCGTAAAACAGTTTAGATACATCTATCATAAATTGCCTAAGAGGATTTTGCAAGAAAATGTTGCTATTTGTTGTGGCATATTTGTAAGTCATTATTCATGTGTTTTAGCGCTGCAAAACGTATTAGATGGTACGGAGTAGTAACATTTTCAATTATATTTGGATAAAATAAGTATTATGAAGGAATTGCAAGAGAAAGACTTGCATGTTAATATATTTATATACAAAAGAATAACAGTTCCAGTTCCTTTGGAGAGGAGAAATCATGCGTGATGAGACAATAATAGACGTATATACGTCTGGAGTAACTGGTGCAGAATATGATGCGGGAATGAAACAGCTTATGAGTAATAAGGAGATTATTATTCCAATTCTGCAGATGACAGTACCGGAATTTAAGATGTGCTCACAGGAAGAAATTCTTCAATGTCTGGATATTTCTTCTATTACAAAAGATGATTTCGTAAGTGATATACCAAATATAGAAAAAGATTTAAGACTGGCAAAGGAAGAAAGTGAATTGTCCTCTTTGGTGGAGAAACTGGTACGATTTGATATTCGAATTTAAAATAAAAAATCCACAGTTATCTACGGAGAAGATACGGGTAAATTTACATATTGATATGGAGGCTCAAAGGAGTTATCGTCCGAGCAATCCGTCATATCCTGTATTAAAACGTGCAGTGTATTATGTTGCGAGAGATCTTTCAGCTCAGCTCAGTAATATTACGCAAGTTACAGATTATTCAAAACTGGAGAAATGTTATTCCATATGGATTTGTACGGAAGATATACCAAAGAAATTACAAAATACGTTAACGGAATATTCTTTGTCTAAAAGGATATTATAGGGGAGACAGATGAGCCTGACGAGGATTATGATTTGTTAACAGTTATTCTCATTCGACAGGGGAAAGAAACAGAGGAAAAGGGAATATTTGATTATCTGAGAGGTATTTTTTGACTGTGATATACAAAAAATACAGGGATACTCGCATATAAAATGGTCAGAACCATTTCAACAGGAGGTGAAAAAAATGACGGGATTTGGTGATGCAATTTATGAAAAAGGAATACAGGAGGGACGCATGATGGAATGATTCTGGGAGCTCTTATGAGTGGAAAAACGCCAGAAGAAGTTTCAGAAATGCTGCATTTGTCTTTAGAAGAAATAAAAAGGGTTCAGGAACAACAGATAGTTATGAGTAAATAGCAAAAGTGGATTAAGAATTCTGCTTTATAATAATTGGGAACTGGAAAGACTGATTTATAAACATTAAAAAAATACAGATAAAAAGGACTGATACATCGTAAAGCTTGTGTATCAGTCTTTTTAATATTCATCTGATTCCCAATTTACTGACTTTCTTCATATGATGCCAGTAAATAATAAAGATAGCCCCACCTGTGAAAATCCAGGATGCGACGTACACATTCATAAGCATGTCATAAATAGGAATCCACTTAAATACAGTCACCATCCAGACTAAATGAAATACAACAGTGCCCAGAATCGTAATAATGGAAGGCTCCAGAGATTTTCCCATGCCTCGAAGGGCGGCGCTCTCTACTTCATATGTAGCGGTCAGTCCTTCCAGAGAACATACATGATGCATTCTGACCAGTCCATAGAGTGCAACGGCACTGCTGGTGATGTAGATTCCTACAAAGAAATCGTCCCAGATCATAAAGATGACTGCCAGTGAAGATCCTGCGATTGCGTTTTCTCCAAAAGAATTGATTCCACTCTGGATAAAAACGTTGGATACGGAGAAGATTGCATCCTGTATTCCGGCAGGAATTCCGATAGCCAGTACCATCTTCAAAGCATTCTTTTCTATTTTCATATTTCTTATCTGAAACCGGAATTCGTCCGGCCTTTGTGCAGATAAATAATGACCAGAGCGGAACTGAGAACATTGGAAATCACAGTTGCAATGGCGACACCTGCTGCGCCGAGGTGAAAAATTCTTCGATCTGCCATCTTCCTTCACTTACTTTTAAAATATCGCTGACTTCATCGCCTAACAGGTCCGTGCATACTGCATAAAGTCCATCATACTGGCTTTCTTCAGAGATTTTATGTTCATCAAGATAATGCTGGATATCGGCAGTCTCACCTTCCCGTGTAATGGAAAATACGTTACTGTTCACTCCGTTCACAGTAACGTAGCCAAATTCATTCCAGATTGCCTGCGGCAATGGAATTTTGGCTTGTATGTCTCGGGATTTTGGCATATTCATGCCAAACACCTCGCGGGATAGTGGTGTGTGAACAGTAACCCTGCATCAGATATCTTTGTCCTGTGTCAAATTATTACAAACATGAAATGGAATATGTTTGAATTGTAGAAAGAAATGCGAAGAATAACAAAAAGATTAATAAATGTTACAGAAATATAAAATTTATGGTAATTAATCCTTGCGTTTTTGAGTGCGGTGTGTTAATATGTATAAGAATTAACTTAGATATTGCAAAAACATTAAGATATAGAAAGAAAATGTTACGAGGGTGAGAATTCATGAAGAAAAGAATTGTATGTCTTACATTAGCACTCCTGATGAGCGCAACACAGGTTGTTAGTGTAAGTGCTTCAAGAGAGGATGAATTGAGAGAAGAGCAGGCGATCACAAGTCAGCAGCTGGATGCTACATATTCCAGAATGGATGAGCTTGCATATGCGAAATCACAGCTTGAGAATGAGATTTCCGAACTGGATTCCAATCTTGTAAGTGTTATGGTTTCTATTGATACTCTTAAAGGAGATATCGATAATAAAGAAGTAGATATTATTAAGACAAAACAGGATCTGGCTAAGGCTCAGAAGGCGAGAGATAAGCAGTATGAGAGCATGAAGCTTCGTATTCAGGCACTGTATGAACAGGGTGGGGATGCAGCGTGGTTTCAGATGATGCTTAATTCAGAAGATTTAAGTGAACTTCTGACACGTGCTGAGAATACACAGCAGATGTATGAGCAGGACAGAAAGAATCTTGATAAATATGTGAATACTATTAATGAGGTGAATAATTTAAAGACTCAGTATGAATCTGACAAAGCAGAACTGGAAGAGATGAAGGTTTCTTATGAACAGCAGTCTTATGATCTTCAGTGCCAGATCGATCAGAAGAAATCTGAATCAGCCGATTATGAGAATGAAATTGCATATGCACAGCAGCAGGCGACAGAATATGCAAATCTGTTAGCGGAACAGACAGCTGAAATTCAGAGATTGGAAGCTGAAAGAATCGCAGCAGAAGAAGAGGCAAGACGACAGGCTGAGGAAGAGGCTGCAAGACAGGCGGCAGAAGAAGAGGCAGCAGCAAAAGCTGCAGAGCAGGAACAGGACTCTGAATCAGAAGAGGAAGAAAATGTAGAGTATGATGAAGACGGAAATGAGATTGAGAATACTGATGATGCGGATGATGAGTCTGAATCAGATGATGGTGTAGAATATGATGAAAATGGTGATCCTGTTGACAATGCAGGAGCTTCTGATGATGTAGAGTACGATGAGTATGGCAATGTGATTGATTCTGATAATACAGTTTCACCAGATGATTATGAGAGTGAACAGTCATCTGATTCAGATAGTTCTTCATCTTCAGGTTCAGGATCAGGATCTTCTGTAGTAGACTTTGCAACACAGTTTGTTGGCAATCCATATGTATGGGGCGGTACAAGTCTTACAGGTGGAGCTGACTGTTCAGGATTTACACAGAGTGTATATGCAAACTTCGGAGTAAGTCTTCCGAGAACTTCTTATGAACAGCAGAATGCCGGTACAGAAGTATCTTATGCTGATGCACAGCCGGGCGATTTGATCTGCTACGGTGGACACGTTGCAATCTATATGGGGAATGGACGTATCGTTCATGCATCGAACTCTGTAGATGGAATTAAGATCAGTGATAACGCAGCGTACAGAACGATTGTTTCTGTAAGAAGACTGGTATAATTAAATAAGTATAAATAATTAAATTTATAGGGGTTGAAAAGGAGTATCGCTAAGGGGGCTGATGCTCCTTTTCTTTATGTATAAGTTACCATTATTCCGCGAGGTGTTTTGGTATGAATATGCCAAATTCCGAGACATACTGCGCGAATTTATGCGATTAGCATAAATTCTGTGCATCGCGAAGCGTGTTACTGTGAACGGAGTGAACCGTAACCATGTATAATATTTTACCGATTTCAGGTGGATTTTACCTTGACATAAAATTGGATGGATAGTACAGTTTATGTAACTGAAGAGATACATATAAAATTTTAAATCTGTTTTTGGAGACATCAGTGGGAAAGAATATTCTCATGAATTATCCGGATTATAGTTGAATAGTGAAAGCGAGGAATGATAAATGGCAAATGACCATGTAGAACACATAAGAATTGTACAGGAAACAGTTGCTGGCAAGGAGATTACTTTTGCACATGTAATGGGAGGGCCGGCTCCGGTCATATACCAGAAGCTTGGACTGAATCCGCAGGTGGATTACCGTTCATCTGCAATCGGAATTATGAATATGACACCGCCTGAATCTGCAGTGATCGCATCTGATATTGCGGTAAAAAGCGGAAATGTTTATCTGGGATTTGCAGATCGATTTACAGGCACACTGATCATTACGGGAGAGATTTCCGATGTAATGTCAGCGATGACTGAGGTTGTGGATTATTTCAGAGACACTCTGGGTTATGTAGTCTGCAAGATTACCAAAAGATAGGAAGTGTTGGGATGGCAGGGATGACAACCAGAGAATTACTGGAAAAGCTTTATAACCAGGATTATGAGAAACTAAAGGGAAAAAAACTGCGTATGACCAGGGTAAGGGTTCCGGGAAAGGAAGTGTGCCTGGCGCATGTGATCAATCCTTCACAGAGCTGTATTTATCAGAATCTTGGTTTGCATATTGGAGTCCATGAGGGAGAAGACCACACAGGAGAAGCAATCGGAATGATTCGTTTTACCCCATGGGAAGCAGTGGTTGTAGCTGCTGATATTGCAGTGAAAAGTGCAAATGTGGAGATTGGTTTCATGGATCGCTTCAGCGGATCATTGATCCTTACGGGAGGTCTGACGGAAGTTCAGACTGCAGTGGAAGAAGTGGTGAAATTTTTTAGAGAGGTGCTTGGCTTTAAGACTTGTGCAGTTCACAAAAGTTAAAACATACGAAAAGTCAGTTATTCTGTACCGATGGTGCTTATGTAACTGCCGGAATAGCTGAGAGAAGTGAAAGGGACAGACATTAAATATGAAGAAAATATTTCTGATGGGCAGAAGTGAAGCAGGTAAGACTTCATTAACGCAGGCATTAAAAGGCGAAAAACTTCATTATGTAAAAACGCAGTATACGAATACGAATGATGATACCATTGATTCTCCGGGAGAGTATGCAGAGTCCAAGCATTTCAGCGTAGGGCTGGCCTGTTTTTCTTTTGAAGCAGATGTGGTGGCAATGGTACAGTCAGCAGATGAACCTTTCAGTTTGTTTGGCTATGGCAGTAATGCATTTATTCTGAGACCACTGATAGGAATCATTACGAAAATAGATTCTCCTTATGCGAATGTTCCAATGGTGCGTCAGTGGATGCTGAATGCAGGATGTGAAAGAATTTTTCTGGTAAACAATGTGACCGGAGAGGGGATTGATGAGCTGAGAGCGTTTTTGAATGAGGATGTTCCAAAGCTGAGTCTGGAAGAAGCAAAATTCAGACAGAGTCTTGGTCTGAATGAATGGGATCCGCTGCCGGAAGGTGTGGAATATTGAAAAATATATTGATAAATAGTTGACAAGCTTGTTGCAGGGTGTTATTATAATGACAGTATAATTCCATACAGAACATATTAAGTGCTGATACTGTGAGAAAGAGCAGTACAGAAAGAGGGAATCAGGTGAGAAACCTGAGCGATCCGGTCACTGTAACAGAGGAGCAAATCTCAGAATGTCCATTGTGCCATAGCATGAGAAGGAGAGAGGAGCGATGAGCCTGGAGCCAGGAAACCTGCTTGGTATGGCGAGGTTAAACTTCCGTGTAAAGTGTAACAACCAACTCCGTTGAATCCGCAGCTTCGGAGTGTTGTCTGCTTTTATCTGAAGGCAGACATTTTTTATGGAATGCGCCTGTTCTTTATGAATTATACATGATTAAATGGCAGGCGATACTACTTCGGATTTATTCGTTCCCTCCGCGCACTCATGAACGGATTTTTTTCTACCCCGGGGTAGCATCGCTCCCTCTTATTAATTTTAAATGTATGATCTGTGAAAAATACTGTAATGAATTTTCAATGCTTTGTTATGTGAAGAGAAATTGATAATTTATTAGAGTATTTTTTTTATTTCGTCCTCTGTCCTCTGATGGGTGGGATTGATGGAGACTGAGAAAACGGAATTATTCTGGAAAGATAAAAACTTGCAACAGGAGAGGAGAGGTAGCAATGGAGAAACCTTATTGGGAAGGGAAAGAATATTCTTATTTCAGCCATAAGAAATGTGAATTTTTTCCGTGTCATAAGAATGCAGATCCGGATGATTTTAACTGTCTGTTCTGTTATTGCCCGCTATATGCCTGGGTGAGAAATGCGGTGGGAATTTCCGGTATACGGAAAAGGGAATTAAAGACTGCACAAACTGTATGCTTCCGCATAAGCGAAAAAACTATGGATATGTCACAGGAAAATACCAGGAACTGGCTGATATGATGAAAAGAGCAAAGGAAAGTATCAGCAAATAAGAGGAGAATGCGTTGCTGCTTAGAACGGAGTGAACAGTAACAATGTGTCAGATTAGCACAAATAAGAAAGAACGATTTTCATTGTAATACAATGCTTGTTCTGCTAGAATAAGGATAGCAAAAGAGAAGAGTCTGTAAGATTTTCAAGTCTGTTCTGAGTTAGTATATAAAGCATTTCACACACATTTTCCACACTTTTCACATGCACAGAAGAAAATGCATCACAGGCATTTGACGTCTTTTCCTGGCGACATTTTCTTGTCGGCAGAGCTCTGCATTTCTACATAGAGCCGTCGAAAACAGGGAAAATTCACTGTTTTCCGACGGTTTTTGTCATTGATCATGGTTGAAAAACAAAAAAGATACTGATATAATGATATTATATTTATGTAAAGGAGTTAACTACTACATGAAAAAAAGAAATACAGCGATACGCGCATTGTCAGTTTTTCTGGCTTATGCAATGGTTTATACATCGGTACCAGCTGCGGGTCAGGAAATGTTTGGATCCGGAGTCAACAGGGAGACAGAAGAAAATACATCAGATCTGAAAGAATTTCAAAGTTCACAGGCAGATGAATTTGGAACAGATACGGGATCGGATGCAGAATTGTTCGGAAGCGATGATGCAAAACAGGAGTTTCAGGATGGAGAAAACTCAGAAGAGGGTACAGACGGAATCAGGTATATTAAGGGCCGTCCGTTGACAGAAGAGGAAAGAAAGGAAGAACTGGAACCCTTTAAAAATTTAAAACCTTTGGATCCGGGAATTGAAGTGGAGAGTGATCTGACATCAGTTTATGCTGCATATGGAAACAGGGAGGCTGCATTTCCATCTTCCTATGATGCCAGAAAGGAAGGATTAGTTACGCCCGTAAAGAATCAGAATCCATTTGGAACCTGCTGGGCTTTTGGTATGGCAGCAATCATGGAGACTTCGCTTCTGGCACAGAACAAAGGAACCTACGATCTGTCAGAAGAACATTTATCATATTTTTTCTCCAACAGACAGAATGATCCTCTTGGAAATACCCCTGATGATAAGAATTATGTACTGGGAAATTATCACGTGATAGGAGGTAATGATCACCTGGCGGCGATTTATCTCAGTACATGGTCGGGAATGACCACAGAGGCCGATGTACCATTTCCTACGGATTCTTCGCATCAGAATGATCTGACTGTACAGATTCCGGAAAGTAAGGCTTATAATTCTGCAGCATATCTGAAAAATGCATCTGTTTCCAAATACAGTGAGGAACGTATGAAAGAAATGCTGCTGAATGACCATGCAGTATCCATTATGCTTTATATGAAGGAAAGTTATGTAAATCCGGACACAGCTGCATATTGTTATCCTGTTGGAAAATCAAATTCGACTGTAATTAATCATATTGTGACAGTGGTCGGATGGGATGATACGTATTCAAAGGATAATTTCCTTCCTGTTTCCAATGTAACATCTGATGGTGCGTGGATCATCAAAAACAGTTGGGGGGAGAAGAAAGGAGACGGAGGATATTACTATCTTTCTTATCAGGATCCCAATATCAATAAACTTGTAAGTGCAGAGGCAGTGGCTGCTTCGGATCAAAAGTACAGGAATAATTATTTTTATGATGGTTCTTCAGCACTTTCAGTGATTCCGATACAGGCGGGGCAGTCAGTAGCAGCAGTTTATGAGACAACTGCAGGAAAGGGAAAAGCAGAAGTCCTGGGGGAGGTTAATCTTGTTACAAACAGTGACAATGCCTGTTACAAAATTCAGATATACACCGATCTGACAGATCCATATGACCCGGAAAGCGGGACCGCTGCATATGCTGCTCCATATGAGTTTGAACAGCCAATCGCAGGTGTACAGACTATCAGTGTACCAGAGGTGGTTTTGAAACAGGGAAGCAGATATTCTGTTGTGATCACAAACAGTGGGATTGAAAAAAACAGCTTTGGAGTGGAAGCAAAGTCCAGTTATGGGAACTGGTTTACCTGTACGGCGGGGATAGAAACAGGGCAGACATTCTATAAGGGTGCATCGGAAACGGCCAGGTGGACAGATGGAAAGACGAAAAACTGGACGGCAAGGATCAAGGCACATACAAGGACCCTGAATCAGTCATGGGTGCCGGATACACCGGTATTTCAGGTGAAGGCATATAATTCCGGATATAACCTTATTTCATGGGAAAAAGTTTCCGGAGCTACAGGATATTATGTGTACAGAAAACCTGCAGCAGGTGGGAAGTGGTCCCAAATTGCAGATGTCGGGACATCGGAATTAAAATATAAAGATAGTAAGGTTACGGCTAATGCATCATACCGTTATACAGTAAAAGCATATTATGAAGCATCCGGAAAAAGATATTCAGGTAAATATAAAACCGGCGATGTGATTAAAGCAGCACCTGCAGTGCAGAAGGTTACTTCTGTGAAATCTGAGAAAAATGGAATCCGTATCCGGTGGAAGCCTCAGAAAAAATGTGACGGCTATTATATTTACAGAAAGAAAAAAGGTGGTTCCTATCAATTGATAAAGAAAATTTCCAATGGAAATAGTTCTTCTTATCTGGACAAAAAAGCACAAAAAGGTGTATCATACTATTATGCGGTAAAAGCATATGTTAAAGAGCCATATGGAAATACATACAGCAAATATAAAAGTTCATCTGCTGTAAAAAGAAAATAGGAAATGAAGGAAAGAGATTATGAAGAGAAGGTTTGGAACAGTAATAGCAATGGTACTGTGCTTTATTCTGACAGTGGTTTCTGTTTATGCGGATGATGGAAAGGATCAGAATCCGGATTATGTAACAGATTATTATATGATCGTACAGAGTACACAGGGCGGGGTAGATATTTATGATGAAGCAGACACTCAGAGTGTTAAACTGAATGACAGCAAGATCCCAAATGGAACTGCCATTCACGTTCTGGGTGAGAAGAATGGAGCAGACAATAAAAAATGGGCATATACACAGTACCATGGAATGAACGGATATGTTCCTATGGATGATCTGGATCCGGCTTCCAGAGAAGAAGCTGCCAATGAGGAATATCGTACTTTCGGAGGCAAAGATGTGGATTTCGAAGTAAAGGTTCATGGAAACGATGGAAACGTATCGGTTTATAACGGACCTGGAGAGAAATTTGATCAGGTTTCAGGAACAGAGGGAATCGCAGATGGGACAACTGTACATATTTTTCAGTATGTTCAGGGAGAAGACGGAACAAACTGGGGGAAAACAGACACAGATGGTGTGACACAGGGATGGCTGAATCTTGATCGTGATACAGATTACGTAAATGAAAATGTATCCGCAGATGCACCGGAGGCTACAGGCACATCAGGAAATGTTCCGGTGGCTGCTGTTACACCAACACCGGAAGCAACTCCAACTCCGAAAGCCACACCAACACCAGAGGTAACACCTACAGAAAAAGTGACACCGACACCGGAGGCAACACCTACAGAAGAAGCAACGCCAACACCGGAAGAAACAGAGAAGCCTGCTTCGACAGAAGACAAGGAATCCGATGATAAGCAGAGTCAGAAAACATCAGGAAAGAATGTAAAAGCAGATTCAGGAATGAAGAATCCTGTAATCTGGATTAGTGGTATCGGGATTATTGTTATCATAATTTTACTTATTTATTTCCTGAAGAAGAAAAAGTAAGAGTTAAAATCATTAAAGAATGCCGTCGACGGCAGAGAACAGTTACAAAATAAACAGTGGAACTAAAAGAGCAGCGCATCGGATGATGCAGCTGCTCTTTTTAGAAAATGTGTGTGTATAATTGAGACGTTATGAGGAAACCTCAAATCAGTCTTAATTAACAAAAACTATTAATGTGTGTGCATATATAGTCTACAATTTTTTTGCAATTTAATCAAGATGGAATTTTATAGAACGTGATATATTTTTGAGGAAAGAGGCTATTCAGACTTTTACTTGCGTAACTCTGGCGGGAAACGTATAATAGGAAAAAGCAATACTCGAGGGTGAGGAAAAGAGGATGAAGATAACAGAAGAACTGTTAAATGAGATGAAAATTAAGGATGAGAACTTTTCTGACGGTCTGATCAAGCCGGACGGCGATTACGTAAGAATACCCAGAGGACATCTTCATGGAATGATGGAACTGCTTCCATGGACAGAGAACGAAATCTGGAAAATGATCCCGGATGATGATTCTCCGCTGTTCTGGCTGATTGAGAAAACAGGATGCGTTCTTACGGATTATAATAATTCTATTGGCATGAAGATGACACCTGCTCAGCAGACTGTGTTTGATATGATGCGAAAACATGGGGTTCTTACAGATGATTATTACGATCTGACGAAACAGAGGGAGAAAGTAAGAGAAGCCAGAGAACAAAAAGAGAACAGGAAACAATAGTTAAGTGCATATGAATATATGGGAGTGCAGCGATGGAAAAGCATTCTCATTAAAGTCATCCGATGCAGAAAAAACAATATACGATATTAAAAAGCAGCATATCAGAGTTATGGATCATAACCTGATATGCTGCTTTTAACGTGTCTGAAGAAAAATGAAATGTCAATCATAAA
>ENA-OQCN01001058-OQCN01001058.1-human-gut-metagenome-genome-assembly--contig:-NODE-1058-length-14064-cov-3.641027_pt1 | contig 14064 bp, 12 predicted proteins | sample MGYA00242497_ERZ504576 | MGnify/ENA primary metagenome ERZ504576 (study PRJEB26092, sample SAMD00036296) | human gut metagenome | host: Homo sapiens | study: EMG produced TPA metagenomics assembly of...
TAACCGCAGAAAGTGGAGTGAAAAACTTTGTTGACAAGAAGAATAAATATGAGTTATGTAAACTGCATATTGTAGTTGACAATGTCTTGTATTACTGGGATGACATTGAGATCCATCCGGTCAGACAGGGTGAAAAAGGTCAGTATAAACTGCATATTGAATCCAATCCGAAGGTATATAACCGAAGAAAATATCCTCGTATGCCGATCTCTAATGCATGTACCATCCGCTTAGAGGGAACAGATAAAACATATTCCGGAAAAATGGTAAATATCAGTGCAAACGGTTTTGCATTTTCCGTGCGTGACAATGTTTTTGCAAGCCAGAAAGGCAGAAATGTCCAGCTGGATGTGAAAGATTTTGCAGTGATCGGAAATAAGCCGCTGACCGGCTGCGTGATCCGAAGCTCCAACAATGAGGGGGAATTCATCGTTGGATGCAGAATGCCGGAGGACAGCGAGCCAATTAAAGAATATGTAAGCAGGAATTACAATGGGAATTAGAAAAGAAAAGTAGATAAAGGGGCAATTCAGTTGAAGAGAAAAGCGGCATTATCTATTATAACTGCAGCATTCCTGATCGGTGTGGCAGCATGTGGAAATGGAAATATAAACAGTTCAGGTGCAGCGGCATCGAATGAAAACAGTGCATTACAGCAGTCTGACGCTGCGGAAAACAGTACCCGGAAAACATCAGCTACAGAGGAGAATGCAGATACGGAAGATGCATCCACAGAGAATAATGCAGACAGTAATACAGACACAGAGGACGAAGTGCCCAAAACGGCACAGGAACAGAAACACCGAGGGGCTTACATTTGCGGATCTTGCAGAATATCAGTTCGAGTTTTGCAGTGGCGCGGGTGGATGGGCTACGGATTTTACCATTGATTCCGACGGTCATTTCAGTGGTGAATATCATGATTCCGATATGGGAGTTACCGGGGACGGCTATGAAAACGGAACCGTGTATATAAGCGTGTTCGATGGACATTTTAAAGATCTGACACCGGTGAATGACCATTGTTACCGGATGACACTTGCGGATATTTCCTATCAGGAAAATGAATTTGGCAGGGAAGAGATCAAAGATGGAACAAAGTATGTTTATTCAGATGCATATGGACTGACTGGTACAGATACTTTTCTGGTCTATATGGAGGGAACACCGGTCAGCGAAATTTCGGAAGAGGCATATTCCTGGCTTTCCATGGCAAACAAAAGTGATACAGAGCTTACGATGGTGGCACTTGTAAATGAGGGACAGGAAGAGGGAATCTATTCTTATAAGAAACTGTCCCCATTAGAGGATGCACAGACGACTTTTGAGAGTTATAAGTCAAGTTATGAATACTGGACGGATGAGATCGATAAAGCGGAGTCACAGAGTGAGATAAACGATGATTCCCAAAAAAGATATGAGGTCATGGATGAGTGTCTGAATTATATCTGGAATCTCATAAAGAATGATACGGATGAGAACGCGTATCAGAAAATACTTGAAGAACAGCGGACCTGGATCGCAGATAAAGAAGCAAAAGCAAAGGCTGCTTCGGATGAGTATGGGGATGGAAGTGCTGGAACAGCAGCTTATTATGATAAGTCAGCAGAACTTACCATGACACGCTGTGAGGAATTGATCGAATATCTCAAGTAATGAAAGATAAGAGAAAAACAGAAGTAAGAGGCGAAAATCATGACGGCAGAAGATATCAAAGCATATTGTCTCAGTAAGCATAAGGCATGTGAAGCATACCCGTTTGGGAAAGTGCCGGTCTGCTACAAACTGAATGATAAAATATTTGCGCAGTTATATCCGGATGAGGGAAACTATAAAATTACATTAAAATGCACAGCGGATGCCGCACAGTTTTACCGGATGGTCTACCCGGATAAAATCGTGGAGGGATATCATTGTTCGAAGGTTCAGAAACCTTACTGGAATACGATCTATCTGGATGATTTCCCGGAGAAGGAACTTTATAATATGATAGATTTGCGTATGATACCGTACTGCACGGTTTCAGCAAAAAAGTACAGAAACAGATATTGGAAGAGGCAGGGAAATAGTAACTGCTTCTGACAGAAAAACATCTGCTTTTTCCGCATGAAACGGAGAAAGCAGATGTTTTTTTTCGTTGGGAACATGGTGAGCAGTAATTTTCCGTTGCGTGTAAGTCTTGTCTTTACAAATACACAACAAAAATGATATATTCGATTGGATATGATATATTAATAAATATAAATAATATGTAAATGATATATAAATGACATATAAAAAGGAGGAAAAATGAAACTGGGGATCGATATGGGCGGTATGTCCATCAAAATGGGGCTGGTAAATGAGGAAAATGAGATTATTGGGAGAATCACAATTCCAACCGATCTGACGGTGCCGTATCAGATGCTGGTGGAACGCATGGCAGATGCCGTACAACAGATGCTTGAAAATGCAGGCATGACATTGGAACAGTGTGAGGGGATCGGAATTGGAAGTCCGGGAACGATCGACGCAAAGCGGGGAGTAATCCTGTATTCTAATAATTTTGGCTGGGAAAATGTACCAATCGTAGAAGAACTGAAAAAACATCTGGATGTGGGAATTGAAATTGCCAATGATGCGGACGCTGCGGCACTGGGAGAAGTATATGCCGGTGCGGCAGAAGGTGCAGAAAATGCAGTTCTTCTGACACTTGGAACGGGTGTGGGCAGTGGAGTGATCCTGGATAAAAAGATTTTTCGCGGTGGGATGCCGGGAGGCTGTGAGTTAGGACATTTGTCTATACACCATGATGGCGTTCGCTGTACCTGTGGAAGAAAAGGCTGCCTGGAAGCATATGCCTCTGCGTCTGCACTTCTTCGGATCGCACGGGAAAAGGCAGCAGAGCACCCGGAATCTGTCATGAATGAGATGTGTAAAAATGACCTGGAACAGATGAATGGTAAGATTCCGTTTGACGCCGCAAAAGCCGGAGATGAAGCTGGCATGGAAGTTATAAAAGAATATGAGGGTTACCTCGCATGCGGAATTGCAAATGTGATCAATACGTTCCGGCCGGAAAGGTGATCCTTGGCGGAGGAGTTGCTGCGCAGAAAGAAAATCTGACCGCACCGCTTAAGGATCTGGTGAAAGATATGTGTTTCGGTGGCAGTCATGGATATATTGCCGACATCGTGACCTCTGCACTTGGAAATGATGCTGGGATCATTGGAGCAGCAAATCTGGTAGTGTAAAATTGCAATGCGCAGTGTCACAGAAAGATTAACGGAGGCGGCAATGGGAAAAACAATTATGTATGAGCGGATCTATGCGGATCTGCTTGCAAAAATACAGAATGGAGATTACCAGCCGGGAGACCGGCTGCCATCGGAGAAAGAGTCAGCAGAGCTTTATGGGGTAAGCCGTATTACAGCGAAAAAGGCGATGGATATGCTGGCAAAGGAAAAAAAGATCAGCAGAGAGCCGGGAAGAGGTTCTTTTGTGTGCAGTCCGGCTGCTGCTGTGGAGATGAAAAAGGAGAGCCGGGGGACTGCCAATCAGCGGATCGGTGTAATATTCGATGGGTTTGGAAGCGATTTTGGCACACGGCTTTTGCAGGGGATTGAGAGCGAATGTGACAGGAGACAGTCAGATCTTTTGTTTAAGTGTACTTATGGAAGTATCGAAAAGGAAAAACAGGCGATCGACGCAGCAATCCGTGCGGGAGTAAAAGGTATTCTGCTTCTTTGCGCACAGGGGGATAATTATAACAGTAAGGTGTTAGAACTGGCACTGAACGGGTATCCGCTGGTGCTTATGGACCGGAGGATGCAGGGCATTTCAATCCCGTGTGTCAGAACAGATAATTATGAAGCGGCGAACGAAGTTACCAAAATACTTATCGCAATGGGGCATAAAAAAATCTGTTTTCTGACGCATGCGTCCGTTACGACGACAACGATCCATGAGCGCTACGAAGGATTTGCTCATTGTATGCTCAAATATGAAGATGCCAATGGGACATTTGCAAAACTTGAAAAATATAACCACATTCCAGAGGATATTGAAAAAGAATGTCGGGAATTTGATTATGCGCAGATTGCAGAGATCCTGGAAAAAAACAGGGAATGTACGGCATATATTGCCGCTGAATACCGGATCGGGGTGCTTTTTTCGAAATATTTAAAAGAGCATGGGATTTCAAAAAAGATTGCTGTATTTGATGGCATTGATGAGATCTATGAGCAGGATGATTTTATCCATGTGCGGCAGAATGAATTTGCGATGGGACAGCAGGCAGTCACACTTTGGAGGAAATTACAACCGGAAAGAAACAGAACGAGGATATTATAATTCCCTATCAGATATCGGGGATTCTATAAAGCAGGAGATTCGTGTGAAAAAGACAGTACAAGAAGGGAGATTAAGATGAAAATAAAAGAGAATTATGCAGCGATCGAGCGTACGGTTGCTCTTGTAAAAGAAAAATTTGGTGCAGACAGCAAGATCGCGGTCATGTTTGAAAAGTGCATTTCGAATACGCTTCAGACAACGATTAAAATAAAAGAAAATGATACAGTATTTGTGATCACGGGGGATATTCCTGCTATGTGGCTGCGTGATTCGGCATGTCAGCTCCGCCCGTTTTTATTGTTTGCAAAGGAAGAACCGGAACTTGTGGAACTGGTATGCGGGCTGATCAAAAAACAAATGCAGTGCATTCTTTTAGATCCATATGCCAATGCATTTAATGAAAATGGCGACGGACAGTGCTGGGATCATGACAAGACGGATATGAAACCGGAGCTGTGGGAACGGAAATATGAGATCGATTCCTTATGCTATCCGGTACAGCTTTCCTATCTGCTCTGGAAGAATACAGGATGTACGGAGCAGTTTACCGGAGAATGGTTAGAAGCCGCAAAAGCCGTGATCCGCGTATTCCGAACGGAACAGGATCATGAAAATGCTTCCCCATATACATTTGAAAGAGAAAACTGCAGTTTTACCGATACTCTCTCAAGGGACGGAAAAGGTGCTCTGGTAAAAAGCAACGTCGGACTGATCTGGTCGGGGTTCCGTCCGAGTGATGATGCCTGTGTATATGGATATCTGATCCCGTCAAATATGTTAGCTTCCGTCATCCTTGGAAATATAGCAGAGATTGCCCGTGAAATCTACCATGATGAGAAACTGGCAGAAGAGGCAGATGCTTTTTCAAAGGAAGTGAGAAGTGCGATCGAGACACTTGCTATCCTTCCGGCACAGAAAACGGAATACTACGCATATGAGGTAGATGGTTTCGGCCAGTATCTTGTAATGGATGATGCAAATCTGCCAAGCCTTCTTGCGATGCCATACTATGGCTATTGCGACAATAAAAATGAGAGATACCAGAACACCAGAAAAGTGATCTTAAGTGACCAGAACCCATATTATTTCAGCGGAGAGTGCGCGGAGGGAATCGGAAGCCCACACACATACACGCGTTTCATCTGCCAATGGCACTGGCAATGCAGGGACTTACCTCTGATTCCAAGGAGGAAAAATTAAAAATGCTTGAGATGATCGCAGACTGTGATGCGGAGACCAATCTGGTACATGAGTCATTTCATGTGGATCACCCGGAAGAATTTACACGTCCGTGGTTTTCATGGGCAAATTCCGTATTTTGTGAACTGGTACTGGACTATTGCGGACAGAAAGTAACCCTTTGATTTAAAAAGATATCTGTGCCTGTGCATAAATATGGGATATCAATGGAAACAGGCAGAAGCAGAGATTTTTATAATGTCCTAAATGGGCAGGAATGGAGAGCACTATGAAAAAGGCGCATATTATTTCTCATACACACTGGGACAGAGAATGGTATCTTCCATATGAAAAACATCATATGCTTTATATTGAAATGATGGATACACTGATCGATACTATGGAGAAAGATCAAGAATATAAATATTTTCATCTGGATGGACAGACCATCATGCTGGAAGATTATCTTCAGGTACGCCCCGAAAACCGTGCACGTCTGCAGAAATTGATCGGGGATGGCAGGATTGCAATTGGTCCATGGTATGTATTGCAGGATGAATTTCTGACAAGCAGTGAGTCGAATGTCAGAAACTTACAGATGGGTTATAAACTTGCACAGGAATTTGGCGGAAAGTGGACAAAAACAGGATACTTTCCGGATTCCTTTGGAAATGTGGGGCAGGCACCGCAGCTTTTAAAGAAGGCGGGCATTGACACGGCAGTATTCGGAAGAGGTGTAAAACCGACCGGATTTAATAATCAGACGGCCGACGCCTATGAGTCTGCCTATTCTGAGATGAACTGGCAGTCAGCAGACGGTTCTGCGGTGCTTGGCATTTTATTTGCAAACTGGTACAACAACGGCGCAGAAGTGCCGGTGGAAGAAGAAAAGTCAAAAGTGTACTGGGATAAAAAACTTGCAGATGCTGTGCGTTATGCCGGTACGGACCAGCTTTTATTCATGAATGGCTGTGATCATCAGCGGTACAGACGGATCTGTCAGCTGCCATCCGCACGGCAAATGCGCTGTACCCGGATGTGGATTTCGTACATTCTGATTTCACCGGTTATGTGGAGCAGATAAAAAAGGAACTGCCGGACGATCTGAACATGATCACGGGCGAACTGCGCAGCCAGAAGACGGATGGATGGTATACGTTAGCGAACACAGCATCCTCCCGCATTTATATCAAACAGTGGAATGTCCGCTGTGAGATGCTGTTTGAGAAAGTGGCAGAACCGCTCGCTGCGATTGCGGCAAAAGAGGGGATGGAATATCCGCAGGATCTGTTTACTTATGGATGGAAACTTCTGATGCAGAATCATCCGCACGACAGTATCTGCGGATGCAGCGTGGATGATGTACATCGTGAGATGATAACCCGTTTTGAAAAGACAGAACAGGTGGCACTGCACATTATTTCCATGTGTATGGACTATCTGAAAGGAAAGATCAATACCAGTGCAGTGAAGGAAGGAAACATTCCATTTGTCGTGGTCAATACGACCGGCTGGGACCGCACAGGTGTTGTGGAGATGGAGTTAGAAACCGATCGCATGTATTTCAGTGAGGCACCGTTAGCCGAAGTGATAGCACGCATGCATGAAAAGAAACTCCCGGAATACCGCGTACTTGACAAAGACGGGAGAGAGATCCCGGCGGTTGTCACTGAAATTGCAAATCATTTTAACTATGATCTGCCAAAAGATAAATTCCGCCAGCCATATATTGCAAAGCGCGTAAAGATTACCATGGAGGCAGCCGGTGTGCCGGCATTTGGATGGGACACTTATGTGCTGGCAGAGGCAGCGGGACATCAGAGTGCAGAACATGCAAGTGCAGAATGTATCAATACTGTGGAGTCATTGATCACAGCAGAAAATACACTGGAAAATGAGTTTTTAAAGGCACACTTTGAACCGGACGGTTCTGTGGAACTGACCGATAAAAAGACAGACCATGTATACAGGGGACTTGGTATCTTTGAGGACTGCGGGGATATCGGAAACGAATATATTTTCTTTGCCCCGGTAAATGACGTACCGGTGACGACAAAAGGGACGAAAGCAGAGATCACAGTGGCAGAAGATAACGCATGCCGCGCCGTGGTCAGTGTGAAACATACGATGATGCTCCCGGATGCAGCCGATGAGACGCTGGCAGGAGAGATCGAGGATCTTGTAGAGTTTAAACACCGCAAGGCATCCCGCGGCAGTCATCTGGTTCCATTTGAGATCGTGACAGAGTATACCTTAGAGAAGCACGGAAAAGCACTGAAAGTAAAGACCACTTTCAATAACCAGATCAAAGACCACCGTCTGCGCGTCCTTTTTGAGACGGGATTACATACAGATTTCCATTACGCAGATTCTGTATTTGAGGTGGCAAAGCGCCCGAACGTACCGGCAGATACGTGGGAAAATCCTTGCAATGCCCAGCATCAGCAGTGCTTTGTCAATGTGCATGAGGATGCATATGGACTCACCATCGCCAATAAAGGTCTTGCAGAGTATGAGATTTTGCGTGACGGAAAAAATACGATCGCAGTAACACTTCACCGTGGTGTGCGCGAGCTGGGAGACTGGGGTGTATTTTTAACACCGGAAGCACAGTGCCTGGGCGAAAAGACCACGGAATATGAGATCATCCCGCATGGCGCAGGGGAGGAACTTTATCATTCCTACGAGGAGGCATACCAGTTCCAGACAGACTGGCAGACCGCGGGAATGGAAAGACAGGCGGGAACCCTGCCACAGACTTACCGGTTTGTAGAAATGAAACATTTACAGGCAGTTCCGACAGCATTAAAACACAGTATGCTGACCGGGGATGTGATTTTGCGCTTCTGCAATCTTTCGGATGAAGAGACGACGGTTTCTGTCTCACAGCCTGAAGTTTATACCTATGATCTGTTGGAAAAAGACCAGCTACAGAAAGAAGAGAATGAAATCGTATTAGGAAAACATGAGATCCGGACGATCGGATGGAGAGCATAAACAGAGATGACGCACAAAAAGGACTGGCAGTAAGCTGATAAAAATTCAGCAATGCCAGTCCTTTTGTGTTTACAGAGTTTAAATTATTTTATTCCATAAACTTCAATCTCATAAATACGCGCAGCACTGTCGCTTCCCTGTGTAGGTTTATTTACTACGAGTTTCACATACCGTGCGTCTTTTGGTGTAAATGCATTGTGCGTCGTGCCATTTGTATTTTTTGTCACGCTGTATACTTCTTCAAAACTATTTCCATCCTGGCTGACAAGAATGGTATAAGATTTCGTGTTCATGTCTGCACTCTCGCCACCTGCTTCTGCATGGAAAATGTCAACTGCACTTACGGTATTCACTTCGCCTAAATCAAGGGTAATTTCATGAGGTGCAGCTCCTGTTGCACACCATTTCGTCGAAACATCGCCATCTACCGCAAACTCCGGCGCTTCGTTTTCATTTACATATGCGTCTGCTTCGGTTCCTGCTCCCTGGGAAAGAAGTACAAGACCATCTGCTGCATCTGAGGTGATAACAATATAGCCTTCTTTTTCTTTCTCAATGCTTCCAGCCTTATTCACCGCTGTTACCTTAACACTGTAGATGCCCTCTTCTGGATAAGATACCGATACGCTCTCGCCTTCTGCTGTTTCGATATCTGCTCCTGCAAATGTCCAGTTTACGGTTTCTGTATTTGCAGAGCATAAACTTCAAAAGTAATCTTCGTACCTGGTGCAGCCAGTGTTACATCTGCTGCAAAATCTGCTTTCGGCAGACTGTTGTCTGGCCAATCCATAACGACCTGTGCACTGTTTCCCTCTTCTAAGGCTGCATTGACTGGAACGACCTCAAAGGCAGACTTGTTGGTATCATCTGTACGGGGAAGTGTGTTGATATAGAAACTGGTTGTGTTGGATACGCCAAGCAGGGATCTGGAATTATCCTGATTCACACGGTAAACTTCATAATAATCAGCAGCTATATCTGAACTCCACGCAAGACGTACACCTGCATACATTCCATCTTCATCAAACTCGGAATCTAATACTTCCAGATTGCTTACGGCTGCATTTTCTTCGGAATCTGCCTCCATCATTGTGATGTTACCGAAACGTAACTGCAGTCCGCTCACATCTTCAGCAGAAGTTATCTCATAAGAGATGGATTTGATCGTCTTTCCTATGATAGAAGAAGTATCATAAGAGACAACGGTCCATTCCTCACCGACGTTCTGGTCACCCTCTAATGTCACAACAGAACCATCTTCTAATTCAAGTACCGCATTTAAAGTAATTTCTGTTCCCTTTGCCTTTGCAGCAGTCGTATAGATCATATTGTCTGCAGCGGTAAGTTCTGCAGCATATAACTTAATTGTGGAAGAGGTATCCTTTGCCATATTGCCTCTTAAAATGAGGCTTGTTCCACCATAGTAAGCATCTGCTACATCCAGATCAGCACTTAATTTATTGCCGTTACCGTTTTCAATAATATAACGGTAGGTTGGCATAATATCTGCGATGCTGCGGTTGTTCCAGTCAAGTAAGCTTATCTGGCTGCCGTTCTTAAAGAAACTGTAACCATTCCCTGTAGAGAAATTTGTTACAAACGGAAGAGATGTCAAAGGTGTACGCTCTACTATATAAGAAGAAATGCCTTTCCACTGTGTGTTACTGAGTTTTTTGACATCTGCGGATGGATCACCCATGGAGTTGACCCAGAGTTTATTTTCCTGTTTCCAGAAATTCTGGATCGTATCAGCAGAAGTATAAGCCCAGCTTGGACAGTAAAGTCCCAGTGAAGTATAGGTCCCGCCTTCTTCATTTTCGAATAAATCCCATTTAATTTCCGTATTATAGCCCTCGCTCTGGATATCTACACCCGCATAGAGATCATAAGGTTAATACCGTTTTCGGAAGCAAGCGCGGCAGACTTCTTCAGAAGTTCCTGATCGGCAAGGGTGTCTGAAGTCCACCAGAAATTTAAAAACATTGCATCGGCGACGGGGTCTCCGTCTTCAGACACAAGATAAGCCAGGTTTTCTTCTGTCAATGCATTCTGCCAATCCATTTTGCCGTCCACGGTCATGGAATCATAGTAGACCAGATCCAGGTCCGGTGCCTGCTCTTTGAAATATTGGATAAATTGCTGCATGCGCGCCGCATGGTCTGCAGTCAGCGGTTCTTCATCGGTTCCTTCGGTTTCCTGGTTCATGAACCAGCCCTCAAAACCATAAGTCTGCGCAACTTCAATGAGTTTGTCTGCTACCGGATAAGAGCCATCTTCATTTTTTACAAGCAGGTCTTCTAACCACTCCATTTTACCGCCATGTGCGGTCTGAGGCATGAAAACAGTTCCAAGAACTCTTACGCCATTTTTATGTGCTGCATCTACAACGTCAGGGCTTGGCGGTACAATGAGACCTTCTCCGGAAGAACCACCCCAGTAAACCAGCGTATCCACATACTGCCAGTAGGTGAAAGTATTTGCATTCACTTTATTCAGACCATGAGGCGGGTTTCCACTGGTACTGCTGTTCATAATGGAAATTGCCATGATATTTGTTTCTTTGTTCTGAGTTGAGTTTACTGTCTGCAAATGTTCTCTTGCGGCGCGCTCTGAAAGGGGGACGGTACTTACATTGAAACGCAAATCTTCATCTGTTTTTGCATCCCAGCTTAAAAGTTCAGATGGAAACCAGTAAGAGGATTCCGGCTGACGCGCCATCGTAAGCTCCTGATTTTCATTCTCTTCCGTAAGAGAATAAATTCTCTCCGCCGTCTGAGCTGTTTCTGTTATTTGAGTTGTTTCCGTCGTGGCAGCTTGTGTGTCACCCCCTGTGCTGCCACAGGCTGTTAAGCCTGCAGATAATGCTGCTGCCAGAGAAATGGCAATGCATCTTCTTCCTAAAACTTTGTTTTTCATAAAACATTTCCTTTCTTTTTTCTCCCACCGTCTTTTCATAGTGTTACTTCTTAAACATATTTTTTAACTCGCCTTATCATTTGTTAATAATATGTTATCATAAAGTTATCCGTTTTTGTTATCAATGTCAACTTTTTATGTTGTATTTTGTGCTTTTTCTCTATAGTTCACAAATATAAGTTTAAATTTTTGAGCTATCTGCTTAATTTATTTAAACATAACAAACAACTCTGTTAACTTTTGATAACATTGCTATGAAAGATGATGAACAGAATTTGAAAGGTCAGTCTACGATAGAATCCCGGTACACAATTTCAGCTGATATATGTCAGCTCGAAGGGCGCATCAGGATGATCCATTCGATAGATGATCTGTAAAGAAAGTCTTTTTCCCAGAAGGCTGGTGTGAACGTAAGCGGTTGTGAGAAGTCCGTTGATGTTCGTATATTCATTGCTTCCGTCAAATCCGGTGAGGATAATACCGTTTGGAATACGCTCCGGATGTTCTGTCAGGTACAGGTGAAGAAAATGGGCAATATAGTCACTTGCGCAAATGAAAGCCTGTGGAAGTTCCGGGATAGAATCCAAAAAGGCATACAGATCATTATGATATGAGAAAATACCAATGGGATCCGTGTGACAGATGGCTGGATTTAAGGGAATATTATGATCTTTCAGGCAATGGCAGAAACCAATATACCGGTCTTTGTTCGTGATCGCGTAATGGATATCGCCAATAAAGCCTATGTTCGTAATGCCTCTTTCCAGTATGGATTGTGTGATTTCATACATGGTATTATAGCCCTCGATCAGCAGCAGGTCGCCATGTAAAGCACGGTTGCCGACTTCGGGTACCGTATCAAGGAACACTTTAGGGATGTTTAAAGTGTTATTAATTAATTCAACCATTTTCGTGTCATATACATTCAGAATAATTGCCCCAGAGACAGTTCCGTTGGTCAGGGCAGAGGGAAAGGAGTAAGAAGGTGTATAGGAGGATGGCACATAAGTATAAAGAAGGTTAATATTATGGGTTGCCAGTTCCTGCGCTAATCTATGGATAATGTTTGTCCAGAATGTAGAGGAGTCCGGGCGGGATACGATTAAAGAGACTGTTTTATCCTCTTGCGGGTCGTTAGGGATTGCGGCGGGCTCCTGCATGAATTTGGAATATCCTAATTCTTTTGCCTTTTGAAGTACGCTTTCACGAACTGCTTCTGAAACGCCTGAATGATTGTTAAATACTTTCCATACCGTAACGCGTGAGATCCCCAATTCATCTGCAATGTCTTGCATAGTTACTTTACTCATAGTAGAAATACTCCTTTTTAGATTTATAGTACAAATAGAAAAATGTGTAGTTGCAGTCAATAAAAGACAGGTATGTAGTTTGAAATTATAAGTACAGTATAGCATTAAAGAGATGATGTTTGCAACAAAAAAATTAACAAATGTTAACAAGAGGCGGTTCGATTAATAAAAAACAACTGAAAAATAGTTGAAATGCACAAAATGCTATATAAAAATATATTAAGAACAACAAAAGTGACGACAAATGGATAAAAAAGTTAATAAAATTATTGACAAAATATAAAATAAAAGTTAATATTTGTTCATAAACAGGGAAACAAAAGTAAAGGAGGAGACTGATGAAAGAGATAAAGAAAAAGAAGGGAAAAAGACGTTGGACAAGAGATGATACGGATTTAACACTGATTTCTCTTCCAACTTTTATATGGTTTGTATTGTTTTCTTACCTTCCAATGTTTGGAATTATCATTGCATTTAAAGATTATAAATTGAGCCCGGGGCATGGATTTATCTATAATCTGCTTCACAGTGACTGGGTGGGCTGGTCTAATTTCACATATTTCTTTAAATCAAATGCCTTTTGGATGTTATTGAGAAATACGATCGTTTACAATCTTGTGTTTATTGCACTGGGAGCGGCCGTTGCAGTAGGATTTGCGCTGATGCTGAGCAATTTGCGGAATAAATTGGCATCAAAAGCATATCAGACGATGATGTTTTTCCCGTATTTTATGTCATGGGTTGTGATCAGTTATATTGTTTATGCAGTATTAACGCCGGAAAAAGGTTATTTAAATAATATCATTGTTGCACTTGGTGGAACAAAGATCATGTGGTATCAGGAACCGAAATACTGGCCGTTTATCCTTACCTTTTTAAGGATCTGGAAAGGCATGGGATATGGAATGGTCATCTACCTGGCAACGATCACCGGAATTGATCCGTCTCTGTATGAAGCGGCAGTTATGGACGGTGCAACCAAATGGCAGCAGACAAAACATATCACAATGCCATGCATCAAACCCGTTCTGATCATGATGCTGATCCTGGATGCAGGAAAAATCTTTTATTCTGATTTTGGTCTGTTTTATCAGGCAACGGGTGGAATACCGGCGTCCCTGTACAACGTTGCATCTACATTTGATACATATATTTACAAAGCAATCCAGTCGAGCGCACCAATTGGAAAGACAGCAGCGGCTTCATTCTTCCAGTCTGTATGCTGTTGTGCAACTATTTTGCTTACAAACTGGCTGGTAAAAAAAGTTGATGAAGACAGCGCGATTATATAGGGGGATAGCAATATGGCACGCAACAAATTAAGAATGAA
>ENA-OQCN01001060-OQCN01001060.1-human-gut-metagenome-genome-assembly--contig:-NODE-1060-length-14048-cov-3.696143_pt1 | contig 14048 bp, 17 predicted proteins | sample MGYA00242497_ERZ504576 | MGnify/ENA primary metagenome ERZ504576 (study PRJEB26092, sample SAMD00036296) | human gut metagenome | host: Homo sapiens | study: EMG produced TPA metagenomics assembly of...
TTTTGGAGCAGGGCTTCAATTATTTTGACACGGCCCACGGCTACCTTCAGGGCAAGAGCGAGCTGGCCCTGAAGGAGTGCCTGACCAGCCGTTACCCGCGGGAGGACTATGTCCTGACCGACAAGCTGAGCGGTCCTATTTTAAAAAGGAAGAGGACATCCGCCCGCTCTTTGAGAGCCAGCTTGCAGCCTGCGGCGTGGACTACTTTGACTTTTATTTAATGCACTCCCAGAGCACGACAAACTACCAGCACTTCAGGGACTGCCGCGCCTATGAGACGGCCTTCGCCTCAAGGCCGAGGGCAAGGTCCGCCATGTGGGCATCTCGTTCCATGACCGCGCCGCCGTGCTGGAGCAGATTCTGACCGACTATCCGGCCATCGAGGTCGTGCAGATCCAGTTCAATTATCTGGACTATGACGACGTGGCCGTCCAGAGCCGCAAGTGCTATGAGGTCTGCCGCAGGCATGGCAAGCCCGTGCTGGTCATGGAGCCGGTCAAGGGCGGCAGCTTGTCAACCTGCCCGACGAAGCAAAAGCCGTGCTGGATGCCCTGCACGGCGGCAGCCCCGCCAGCTATGCCATCCGGTTTGCCGCGGGCTTCCCCGGTATGCTGATGGTGCTGTCCGGCATGAGCAGCATGGAGCAGATGCAGGACAACCTGAGCTACATGAAGGACTTTACGCCGCTGAACGATGCCGAGCTGGCCGCCGTGAACCGGGTGCAGGAGATCTTCCATAAAAAGGACCTGATCCCCTGCACGTCCTGCCGCTACTGCACCGAAGGCTGCCCGAAGCATATCTCCATCCCCGACCTGTTCGCCATCATGAACACGAAGCACACCCACCACGACTGGAACGCGGACTACTACTACGAGGATGTCCACACCGGGCCCGGCTCCCGCGCCTCGGACTGCATCCGCTGCGGCCAGTGCGAGCGCGTCTGCCCCCAGCACCTGCCCATCAGACAGCTGCTGCAGGATGTGGCGAAGGAGTTTGAAAAGGGGTAAAATAACATATCAGAAACAACGCCGCCTTCATTCGGAATTCTCCCGAATGAAGACGGCGTTTGTTAATATGGCAAATGCATGTTGCACAACAGTATCATAAGACTGCAACATATAAACAAAAAAGGTCACTTGTGTTTTTCCTACAGCATGATTCGTGGTAACTTTTATCCGAATATCAGCAATATATGTAACATTTTCTTGCTATCCCATTGTAAAAACGCAGAAATGCATATTTTGATACACTTTATATAAACAGGGTAACCTTTTGACATTGTCCAGAACTTCCTAATTGTTTATTATATGTTTAGCACAAATCCTACAGAAATAAGGAGGAAAATATATGAAAAAAGAATAAAAGGGTTCTGCGTACATTGGCCTCAAAGAGTGTTTCGGAACAACAACACTTTCATTCACTCATGCTCTTAAGCTCCGATATGTTGACGATCATTGGGGAGACGACTATTATTTTGCCGGCTGACTTCAATCCGAAGAGGCCGAACTATTGGGAAGGACCTTCCATCCGCCATATCGGAAAGTGGTATTACCTCGTCTACCCAGCTACTGACATAACCGGTCTGAACTATGCCATGAGCCTTTTTCCGGACAAGGGATCCAGTCACAAAGGTCCGATCCATTCTTCCAGTGATATCGGCCTGAATGGCCGGAAGCTGATGAACGCCGCTTACCCCATGGGCAACAGCCACGGGGGCATGGTGTGCGTAAAGGGTCAGTGGTATATCTTTGACCATCGCAGAACAGGTAACATGAATTGGACAGCAATCTGGAGTCAGGCTGCGGCGCCTTCTTTTGCGATGGGTAACGGCATCTTGGGTGCCTGTTCCTTCGAAGATGCTGAGGAGCGCCGGGTTCGCCTGCTGAAAGAAGCGCTCCTAATCTGGAAGATCAATTTATTGAACTAGAAGTGCGGGAGTAACCAAAGCTTCCTATAATACAAGGAGAGTGAACATGCTTAAAATTGCACAAAAAATCAAAAATGGCGAGTGTCCAGTGCTTTGCTTTTTTGGTGACAGTATAACGGATGGTCAGTTTGAATTTGCTAATGGGCATAAGGAATCTGTTCGCCACGAAGAATGGGTGTTCTGGAACATACTAAGAAACCGAATTAGGGAAGAGATAGGGCAGGAGGTTTCAATTGTCAATGCCGGAGTGGGTGGTAATTTTTCCAAAGACGGTCTTGCCAGAATACAGCAAGATGTTCTGGAAAAGCAACCGGACTTTTGCTGTGTTATGTTTGGTACTAACGATGTAACCAACGCCTACAAGGGAGACTCGGCGTTACAAGAATACGAAAAGAATATGAAGCAAATTCTGATTCGGTTGCGTGAAAGCAATATTGAAACAGTACTCATGACACCCGGAATGCTGTGTAAGCATCGTGTAAAAGGTTTCTGGGGATTTTGGTGGTATATTCACAGATATTTTGAAAACCTGCAAAAGGCTGGGCACATGGATGCCTATGTTGCCAAAATCAGAGAGATTGCCAACCAACTGGATATTCCGATTGCAGATGCATATGCCGAATGGCAGCTCCTCGAATCACAGGGAGTAGATACAACTGCTTTGCTGGCAAACGGTTTGAACCATCCGAATGCCGAAATGCACAAGGTATTTGCAAACAAACTATACGATGTGATTTTTATGTAGGAATATCCTGAAGGCCTCTGGTTATGATCAAAGCGCAATTGTTGGACAGACTGTGCAGAGTGCTGTACAGGTTATAAGGTGCATGGCTTCAGCATCCAGTACCGCCGGTATCTGACGACCGCCGCAAAACGGGAACGGGGAGAAGCCGTGTGAGGAAAACACTATTATGTCGTCGACTTCGCAACTTAAAGCGTTGCATATCTTTACTAGCACTTCAACTCGTACATCTTCATTTTTTCCAAGATGAGCCATTGCATTGGTACTGATGTGAGCTTCCTTTATTAGTTGTGTCTTGCTCATGTGGCGATCGATTAAAAGATGCCACGGTTTATCATAAGATGCGCCCATATTCTTCTCCACTAAAATTAGAAATTATATAAATAAGTATAGCAGTTGTGCTTGAAAAATTAAAACTGAAATTGAAATTTTCAAAAGATTGGAATTCGCGAAAAAATTAGCGATGAGCGAGTAAACTCGCCCCAAGCCGCCCGACAAAAAAGCCCAACCGCTTTAAAACGGTTGGACATCTCTATAAAACGCACTTTGAAAATCGGTCATCGACTTTGCTGATTTTGTGCGATGCAACAAAGAAAAAAGCCTGTGACATTCTTTATGTCACAGGCTTTTGTCTCTATGTTACGAAAAGGATACCCGGTCGCAAAGGGCCATTATCAAAGGCAACGGTTTAATTAATCGATTTGCTCAAAAAGTTCTTTTAATGTATCAATTTCCGCTTTCAAATTAATTAGAATTTTCTTTTGTTCTTCGGGGTCCAAATTGCAAATATAGTCACAGCACCGCATTTTCAGAAACTCTGGAATGATTTTGGTTCCACCATATTCATCAGTTATTTTATTCTGCTTTCTAAATTGTTCGACATCAACGTCATCTAAAACTAACGCATTTTCAATGCCAACTTTAATACCCTTTGCATTATCATACTTATGGATAGAACTAACAATCACATTTTTTTGAGATTTCGTTTTTACATTTGTATCACTATCTAAAAGAGCAATATTCACAAACGGTAAATTTTGAGCAATCAAAAATTGCACCGCTCTATTAATACTATCTTTTCCGGTATTAACTTCCTGCCCGTTACCATCAATGTATCCGATCCATCTAAATTGAAATGGCAAATTTATATCGAATACTTCAGCCGTTTTCTTGAAATATTTTTCATCGGTTCGCCCTTCCAAGTACACAGTTGGTGTTCCAGAATCAAAATCATGAATTTCGAATGCATCCTGTATCGCTTCGACCGATGAGCACTTGTAATATTCCGGCTTATCGCTAACAACTATATTTCCTGAGGAATCTCTATTGAGAACGATTACTTTGTCATTTTTTCGGCTTTCATTGTGAATAATAAAGGGCGAATGAGTGACAGCAAAAATTTGAGATGTTTGATGGCCTGATTCATCCGTGAAAATTCCCTTATAGTAATCCATTACTTTCATTTGCCACTTTGGGTGCAAACTGATTTCGGGCTCATCAATAAAGACAAATGCTCCGTTCATTGCATTTGCATCTTTCAAGAGAAAACATCCGCGGTACACAATTTGCTTTTCGCCTGAACTCAGTGCATCGATTTGAATGAGTTTTCCGTTCTTTTCAAAAAGAATGGCTTTGTGTCCATCCATATTTTCAACACGGCTGTACTTTAAATCATCAAACATCCTATCAAATGCTCCTGTGAACCGAGGCATTCTTTCGTGTATGTCGATGTTATCTGTGCTTGTATGAGGGTGTGTTTTGACCCAGTAAGAGACATCTGCATCATCTAACGCTTGAATATCGATAATCAACTGTTTGATTTCTGTTGGAAGGTTATTTGAAGAACGGCGACTTTCAGATTTTCCGTCCAAAGTCAAGCTAGTAACACTCGTGAGATTATTTGATTGAAAGTTAATATCTACATCAGAAAATATCCCATGCTGCAAATATTTATTTTGCGCCTCAGAAATTCCAGCCATCGTTTCCCTGCCAGTATCATCTTGAAATTGTAAAGATAGCGTTGCCCTGAGAATATTCTTTCCAGTAGAATTTGAGGTTAATAGTTCGTTCTCCAAATTCATATTCAATATTGCTTCAAAATTCAACTTTTGGGTTATCAATTCGTATAACGCGTTCAAAATCGTACTTTTTCCAACACCATTTTCGCCAGCAAAGATAACGGTATCCACGGCATGTCCATTTGCATCGCAAAAATTCAACGATAAATTTCCAAGAATTGGGTGGTTAAGAAAATCCACTTTTCTGATTTTGTACATAAGGCGGTCCCCCTTTATAGTTCTAATTGAATGGCTTTTCTATAGAATCCGCAATATTGTCTGTCAAATTTGAAGAAAGTATGTTCAAAATCTATTTTAGTTAATTATAAAAGAACTATAAAGAAATGTAAATGGTGCCTATGTTCAAATTTAGATAATCTTTTGTTTCAATGATTAGGTTGCATTATTCCTGCAAAGGGGCTGTCACTGTGTATCCGCCGATGAATTCAATTTTGATTTCGTTGGCGGACACAACGTCTATTCGTTCGATGATTCTTGCGACAAGAGTATCAGAGTATTTAGTAATATGGAAGTCGGAGACGGTCAGCTGGAGATCTGGGTTTGCGGCTTTCTGCTGGCTGGCGGTAAGCTGGTCGATTTGCTTTTGCAGGCTGTCGATTTCCTCGCTTGCGTGCTTCAACTTTTCGTCGAGAAAGGACGCATCGCATTCAAGGGACAGATCCAGCAGGCGGTCAAATTCCTGTCGGGCATCCGCGAGCTTTTGCTGTAATTCCTCCAGTTCTGTTGTACCGCCTTGCAAATCATGCAGGATACCGTTGATCTGCATGGCGACTTCATCGGTGTAATTGTCGGCCAGATTTTGGATGGCTCTCAGCAGGGTCTGATGCAGGACTTCTTCTTGCACAGAGGGTGAATTGTGGCAGAACTTTGTTCCGTAGGTGACACGGTTGACGCAGCGCCAGACGATTTCCTTTCTGCCGTGAATATTCCAAGTCACGCGCTTATAAGGACTGCCGCATTCCCCACAGTACAGCCGTTCGGAAAGGGCGTACTTGCTGTTGTACCTTCCGCGCTTTTGTTTGCGTCGGTTCGCGCAGGACTTGCTGTTGCGGCGGGCGATTTCAGCTTGCACCTCGCGGTACATCTGCTTGGTGACGATACCCTCGTGATTGTTCTCAATGTAGTATTGTGGTAGCTGGCCGGTATTTTTCTTCGGGCTCCAGTCAGCACATTGTCAGTAAAGGTCTTTTGCAGCAGAACATCACCGCAGTATTTCTCATTCTGCAAGATGCGTAGGAGCGCCTGCGTTGACCATGTGGTGTTGCCACGCACAGTTTTGTAACCGCCTGCTTCAACTTTGCTCTTTATGGTTTGCAAGCTGTCGCCGTGCAAGTAGCTGGTGTAAATCATCCGAATCAGTTCAGCCTGTTCGGGGATGATCTCTGGCTGGCCGTCTGCACCTTTGCGGTAGCCAAGCATCTGCGCATAGGGGAAGGAGAATCTTCCGTGACTAAATCCCATGCGCTTGCCTCTGGAAATATTCTGCGAGATGGATTCGCTCTCAGCTTGTGCAAAGGCACTCAGCACGGTAAGGAGCATTTCGGAATTCATGGTACTGGTGTTGATGTTCTCTTTTTCAAATATGACGGTGACACCGAACTGTTTCAGTATCCGCACATATTGGATGCTGTCTACGGTGTTGCGGGCAAAGCGGGAAATTGACTTTGTAAGAATCAGGTCGATTTTGTGCTTCTTACAGTCTTGAATCATCTGGTTGAATCCGTCACGCTTTTTGGTGTGGACACCTGAGATACCATCGTCGGCGTAAATCCCGGCAAGCTTCCATTCGGGGGTGGAATTGATTTTGGCAGTGTAGAATTCCTTTTGAATTTCAAAGCTGCCCTGCTGTTCTTCTTCCTCAGTGCTGACGCGGCAGTATGCAGCAACGCGAAGCTTGGTGCGGGATGCCGTGCTTTTGGAAGCTTTCCTGTTGGGCTGAATGACGATGATTCTTCTCTCGCGGTTCATGGGATTCTCCTTATACGACCATTCCATTTATAAGTTTCAACTGAATGGAAGTAGTTCTGTGCAAAACTATTTTGTCAGCGATGGTGTGGTACAGCTTTGAGTCGAACGTATCGCAGGGCGGTGCAGCAGCGAGGGCTTCTTTGATGCGGAGAGTCATGGGGTCAGAATTTCCGGCTGTGCAGCAGAGATATTGCGTATCTGCGCGAGAAAGGACGCTTTGGATAAGTGATGCTGCATCAAATTCCCCGGCGGATAACATTTCATCGATTTCTGCTTGCTGCTTTTCGGCTTCAATGGATACTGTGTTGTGTGACAGCGGCTGGTCATTGATGCTGTCAGGATTATCCTGTAAGCGTTTCATTGTGGTAGCGATGCTTTGCAGGAGAATATCCGGCGCAATTTGGACGGAGAATGCTGCGCAGTGGCGGCAGCGCCATCGATGGCCTTTTGTCTGCCATTCCAGTCTGCTGTCGCAGTCGGGGCAGATAATGTCACCGCGAATATCCTTTAAGGCTTCTGTGTAAGTGGGGGCTTTTCGCTGGCACAGGACTTGCGCTTTTTGAAATAAGGTATATTCGACAATGGGCGGATACCTGTCCTTTCCGCAGTATGCTGGATTTTTTACGATGCGGTGGACGGTGTTCTTGTTCCAACCTGTCTCATCACTGTATGGGATGCTGTTGGCTTGCAAGTGTTTCGCGATTTCTTGCAGTGAATTGCCTGCAAGGTAGAGTTGATAAATTTGGCGGACGTATTCGGCTTGCGCGGTATCCGGGGTAATGAGGCCGTTCTGTATGCGGTATCCGTAGGCAGGTATCTCGGCTTTGCCATTGTCAGAAAATCTCCTTAAACTTCATTCCGTTTTTGAGTTCAAAGGTACAGGATTCGGAATCGACCAGTACGCGGTTTACGGCAAATTTGAACTCATACTCATCAAATTCAGTAAGTGGCTTTAGATAGGTATAATGTTCTGCAAGCTGTTTTGTCTGTGCAAGGGTACGAAGTAAAGGATGGTTGGTAGCTGCTTTTGAAATCGTGTTTTTTACATCCGTGAGTTCACGCTCCAGTGGATTGCGCCGTTCCCAGTATTGAGCGGCGGTGATGCAGTTCTTTTCGCGCAGACGGGAAAGGTTGTGCAACTTTTTGGCAAGCAGTTGAATCTGCTGGTTGAGTTCCTGCCGCTGGCTCTCATTGTCATCGAGAATCTTTTGCGCAGTGTACAAGTCATGTAGGGCAGGGGCGAAAATCTGCGTGTGGTTTACAATTAGTTTGTTGTGCATGGTGAGAAAGGCGTATTGGATGAGTTCCTCTTGGGTTGGCGGCGTGGGACAGTCTGCTGCGCATCGAAGGTGTGTGCGGCAGATCCAAGTCACTTGTGCGGAACGGTTTATTTTGCGGGAAAGCATTGAACCGCACTTTGCGCAGTAAAGCATTTTGGAAAAGGCTGAGTCTTTCCTCGGACATGGGCCTACGCTTTTGAGCTGCAGGAGTGCTTGCGCTTTATCAAAGTCTGCTTGGGATATGATGCCGTTGTGGGTGTCCGGTGCGTAGTAGGAAAGGACTTCACCGTTATTTTCGGTGCGCTTAAAGGGCAAGTCATCGGATGTATAACTCTTTTGATAGAGGGAACATCGGCGTACTTTTCGTTTTTAAGGATGCGCTCTATGGTGGTATGATGCCAATGCTTATCGGCATCTGGACGAAGCCGGTTTAAATCGTCGGCGATTTTGGTGGTGCTTTCGCCTTGCAGAAATGCATTGAAAATGTCCTTGACGATTTCGATTTGGTTGGGGACGGGAACAAGGTCGTAATTGACCTGTTTGTAGCCGTAGGGGACAGATGATGTATGGTAGGTGCCGGACTCCATTCGTTTGCGGATTCCCCAGCGCAAGTTTTTGGAGATTGACAATGATTCCTCTTGGGCAACAGCACACATCATACCCAGCAGGAGTTCTCCCTCGGTGGAGTCTGTGTCAAAGCGCTCTTTCTCAAATTCTACGACCACGCCAAGGCTTTTCAGTTCGCGCACAGCGGAGAGAAAATCCACAGAGTTTCGTGCCATTCGGGAGGATGACTTTACAAGGATACGGTCAATCAGACCGAGTCGCAGTCGTCCATAAGGTGGTTGAATCCGGCACGATTTTTAAGGCCGGTGCCGGAAATGCCCTCATCGGCATACACACCAACAAATTCCCAGTTGGGATTTTTCTGAATAAGGTCGGTGTAGTATTCCACCTGCACCGACATGGAGTTTAACTGGTCAGCGGATTTACTGCTGACGCGGGCATAGGCTGCCACGCGCAAGCGCTTCGGCTGTTGCTGGATCGGCTGGATGACTTGAACTTGTGGCATGGCTTTTCCTCCGAGTTTGTCGCTGTGACACTCTTTTTGTCACATACAACATACCCGAAAGGCGGCCAAATAGCTATTCACAAGAACCACTAAACATCTCGACACAAAACGCCGCATTTTCTGGCATAACCAACATTGGCGCGTTGGCAGATTCCGCGCGGTAGCTTTCCTGTAGCGGCAGCGGATGAAAGTGCTGTATAAGCAAGTTCATATTTTAATTCCTGTTCCAGCTTTATGGGGAGCGGATCAATCAGCATGGGGCAATCCCTCCCACGGCAGCTTTTTTCGGGTGTGTTTGGTATGGGCCAGCAGCCTGTTCTCCAGCCCGGTCAGATAAAGTTCATATTTCAGGCTTGTTTTGGTGGTGATAAGCACCGCGCCGTGATTTTGCAAAAAGCGCAGGATGTGGTACAGCGTTGCGGTATCGTGGCTTAATCGGTCAAGGCTCTGCACCATAACAGCGTTAACGCGGCCCTGCCGCACAGCTTTGAGCATAGCAAACAGTGCTGGTCGCCAAAATTCGGTGCCGCGTTTCAGTTCCATGCTTGTATTTACCAGGATGTAGCCGCGCTTGTCAGCTTCGCGCATAACTTCTTCCAGTTGGTTTTCTAACGCAGTCAAATTCGGCGCAGCGCTGCGGGCATACGCCCAGACTTTGTATTCTTCCATAGCCGCACCTCTTAAAACTGATCCATCAGCGGGAGTCGAACATCGAAGCGCGGCTTGCCAAAGGATGCCCGCGTGAAGCGGTCTCCGGCAAAGCGTTCCAAACCGCAGTTGATGAGTTCCGTGTTCAGGTCACATTCGGTAGTAATAAGGTAAGCGTTCCGTCTGCGGAAGATTTCAATAACCCCGACCAATAAGTAGCTGTTGCGGCTGATCTGCTCCAGGTCGCGTACGATTACGGCTTCGATCAGGTTATTCTCTACCGCGTCCAGCATGGCGCGCAGGCCATTGCGGTCTTTCAGTGTGTTGCCGCCGCAATGGTCGAAAGAGGTGCCGCGCACGAGAAAGCCATGCCCGGCAGCTTCATCGATAAGGTCATACAGCCGATCAAAGGCCATTTGTGGGTTGCTGTTGGCGCACCGCACATAGATCCACGCGGGGTGGTCTTGTCTATAGTTCATCGTAAACCCTCTTTACAAAAAGTAATCCGGGCGCTTCTGCTCCCGGATGAATTGCTGAACATCTTCAATTTTCTCGGTAGTTGGACAGGCTGGCAAAGCGGCCAGTGCGGCGTCATGGTACTTGCCGCCGATGCCCGCGCGTTCATCCAGAATGGCTACCACACAGGAATCCTGTTCCGTGCGAATGGCACGACCAAAGCCTTGTCGCAGTTTCTTCTGCATTTCGGGGATGATTTCGGCGTTTATGTAGTCGCGCAGGTTCGGGTACTGCCGGCGCTCATAGTCGCTGACCGGGTCTGGTATCGGGAACGGCAGCTTTGCGATAATCAGCAGTGACACCATATCGCCGGGAAAGTCAATGCCCTCCCAGCAGGAGCCAGCCGCAAACAGTACGCCGTTGCCGGATTCTTTGAATTGTTGAATCACCCTGCCGCCGTTGCGCCACGCCTGATAGGTCGGGTATTGCCACTGACCGTCCGTCAGCGCGCGGACTTCGGCCATTTGGCGGTAAGACGTGAACAGCACCAGAGCATGGCCGTGGCAGGCATCCACCAATCGGACGATTTCTTCTGCCATTTTGCGGTTGTCCATTCGCGTTTTTACGCGCGGCGGAAAGTACAACAGACATTTTTTCTTGTAGTTAAACGGAGAATCTGCTCGGAAATGGCGCAAGGGTCGATAAGCCGCCAGCCCCAAAAGCTGTTCCGTGTGGCTGAAATCTCCGGCTGCGGCCAATGTGCCGGAGGTCAGAATCGCGGGTTCGCGGGTGTTCCACAGCGCACTGCGAAGCAACTGCGGTACGCGGCTGCTGGCTGCGCAGAATGTAGCTGACCATCGGCATCGTAGTCGATGTAAAGGATGCGCGTCGGCACCTCCAAAAGAAAAAGGCGCAGGAGACTTTCGGCTTCTCCCAGCCTGTTCAGCAGGTATCGCGGCACATCCGGCAATCCGCCAGCATTTTGCAACAGTGCTATACAGTCGATGAGAGCAGCGCGGCGGAACGGTGTAAGCACGAACGGTTCACCCGCTTTTCTTCGCAGCTTGGAAAGCCCCTGCGTGCAGGAGAACGTCAGCGTAAGGAACGCCGTCCGCATCTGTCTGGCAAAATCCTTGTAGTGCGCCTGTTGTAATAAAAGGCACAATTCATCCATGTTGTGCGGGGATAAGGTTTCTGTGTACATCTGGCGGGCGGCATCGGGCAGCTTGTGTGCCTCGTCCACCACCAGCGCCTGATAACTGCGCAGGAGCAGAGGTCTATCTTCAAGTCGGTGCGATGCGTCTGCCAGCAAATAATTGTGATTGCAAATTTGGATGTCGGGTTTCATGGAATCGCGCAAATACTGCTGGTAGCGGCAATCCAAGCGCATAAAGCAATCGCGCGGGCAGGACTGCGGCACACAAATGCGGCAGCGATCATACCGGGAAAGTTCCGGGATATGATCCATGTCCAGAATATTTTCTGCAATGCGCAGGCTGCTTTTCTCCCGCGTTCGTTTCGGATGCACCAGCGATGCTCTTTCGGCAAGGCGGGCATCGCAGACAAAACGCTCTTTGCCCTTGCGGACAACGGCTGTGATGGGTGCGGTGATGATACCTCGTCCAGCAAAATAGCGGACAGGTCGGGCAGATACTCTGTAAGGATAGCGTCCTGCAAGGCAACGCTGGAAGTGGAGATAACGATGGGCAGTTTCATCCGTTCGGGGCGATGCATCTGCCAAAGGATACAGCCCACGAGGTAGGCCAGCGTTTTTCCGGTGCCTACGCCTGCTTCGCACAGGGAAATTTCCTTATTATATAAGGTATCTAAAACTTCATGCAAAGCGCGATTTGTTCCTCGCGCACCGCCATGCCGTGCCGGGGTAAGATCTCCCGGAAAATCTGTTCGGCTATGCGGTGGGATTCCGCATAGCCTGTCGGATAGGTTTGCATAGGTTTTACACCCCTGTTTTCCATCCCGTTTAAAGCAAAATGATGGGCAGCAGGCGCTTGGGGTCCTGCTGCCCACGATTTGCCCTAAACGGCAAAAGTAGATAGTTAAGTAAGTGTGCCACATTTGCCGCCCGCACCCCTGACACAGGGAACACAACAGGCAGGGTGTTGGCACACCCGTTCACTGACTCCGCCGGAGTCTTACTGCTTACAACTCCGGCTCGGTCACCCCCTCTGACGCTGGAGGCCGCTGGCGTATCATTGTAGCCTTTCCCGCCGCAATTGTGGTCAGCCAGACCAGCCCGTCGGGCCTGCCGGAAAAGGAACGTACCTGTTATGCTGGGTATTCAGTTGTCAAGGTGCTGGGCAATCATAATTGACTACCAAGCAAAATCGGTCAAAATTGTCTCAAGGATTTTCTTTATTTCATCAGGGACATACAGCAACGCTCTATGTAATGCGAGTGCCTGAACAGGAGTCATGTACATTTTCTTGAACAAGTGGTATCCGTCTGGTAGGGAAAGGCCTCCATTTCGGCCCCGGGCTATTTTTATTGGATAGTCCTCGTTTAATGTTGCTATGTCCCTGCTGATAGTATCTGTTGAAACATGGAATTCTATTGAAAGATGCTCCATCGTATCTTTCCGGCGCTTATCTAACAAGCGAATTATTTTCTTTTGTCGCTCGTTAGATGTCATCTTTGAAATTCCTTCCGAATTTGCTTTGCACTTATAATATCGCAAATACCCCGCAACTTTTGCGGAGTTAAACTTTAAATCCGTTCGAATTTTATCTAGATCACTATAATTTATAAATATATGAATTTCTGCTTGTTGGTTCATGTGTTTGCCCGTCAGCATTTTCTGCTGGCATTCTGATGCCACCTCACGATGATGCCCTTGCCTTCGGCTAGCGCTTCCTACTGCTAAGCGCGTAGCATCCTTTCGCCAGTTGTTGCCCAACCGAGCGCACAAAAAGCCCGCCGCATTTTGAGATGCGACGGGCTTAGAGCTGCAGCGTGAGATTATTTTTTCTCCTGAGAATTTGTCAGAGGCTTTTCGGGCCGGTGTGGCTGATAATTCCAAAACATATTACACGGTTCATTGGCTTCTTTTCGAATTGATGCCTGAACTACTGCACGCAAGTTTTTGTGTAAAAGACTTTCTTTTGCTTTCAAGGTAAAGACCTTCCTTCCAGTTTGATTTGGTTTTATTTGATTCCAACTCCAATTTTAGCCAAAACCAGTAGAAGAGCATCCGCAGCTGCAGCTACAATCCAGACAGTGCTGTACAATGGTTTCAGCAACAAAAGGGGTGGAACAATCAAGCAATATAATACAAGTCTTTTGCGTACCGCTATTTTCATGTCCTGCAACTCCTCGTTGCTGCAATGAATCGCCGAGTTATTGCAAGGAGCAAGTGTTAAAATTAGCGTAACAGAGACAATAAACAGCGTAATTACAGCTGCTATCGTAGAAGATTGCAGTCGGTCAATCAGATATAAGCAGGCATATTCACAAAATAAAGAGGTGATAAAGCAGGAAAACACTGTTGGCATATGAAGGCCATTTGTCTTTTCTCGTAAAAATGCCAACCCAAAATTCAAAAGAATCACTTGCGGTAACGGCGCAACAAGTGTTCCAAAGCAAACGAGAATAAAGAAACCTCCAAAGTTCATGAATTTTCGTTGTAGCGAGTATGCCATCCAATCGCGTTGACTTTCTTCAATGAGTTCGCTTTGTATACACTTCTCCACGATTCTTTCGATGATTCCTTCCATATGCAGAACCTCTGTAAATCAGAACTATCTTTATTAAAACAGAGTTTTCATCTTTTCATCATTTTGTAGTGAAACAGTAGTTTTTTGTCATGAAATCAGAGTATTCGGCAGCTCTGTTGCAAATTCGAACCAGCCGTTTCATAATT
>ENA-OQCN01001063-OQCN01001063.1-human-gut-metagenome-genome-assembly--contig:-NODE-1063-length-14031-cov-2.434479_pt1 | contig 14031 bp, 17 predicted proteins | sample MGYA00242497_ERZ504576 | MGnify/ENA primary metagenome ERZ504576 (study PRJEB26092, sample SAMD00036296) | human gut metagenome | host: Homo sapiens | study: EMG produced TPA metagenomics assembly of...
CTCAAGCCTACCATGATCTCCACCGCCATCCTCGAGACCATGTGGGTGTGGAATGACTACCTGCTGCCCACGCTGGTGCTGGACATCAAGAAGTACCGCACCATTCCCATGGCCATCCAGTACTTCCGCGGCGGCTACGGCCGTGTGGAGCTGGCTCCCATGATGGCCTGCATCATCATTGCCATTATCCCCATCATCATCCTGTACATGACCTGCCAGAAGTACATCATTGAGGGCGTTGTGGCAGGTGCTGTCAAGGGCTAAGGAGGTGCGCACACTATGCGTGCAAGCGGCATTTTGATGCCCGTTTTCAGTCTGCCGGGGCCTTTTGGCATCGGTACGCTGGGAAAAGAGGCCTTTGCATTCGTGGATTTTCTGGCCGATGCAAAGCAGACCTACTGGCAGATCCTGCCCATCGGCCCCACCGGCTACGGCGACAGCTTATCAGAGCTTTTCCGCCTTTGCCGGTAACCCCTACTTCATTGACTACCGCCTGCTGGCCGACGTCGGTCTGCTGACGGCCGATGAAGTGCCCGCCGCACGGCCTGTAGGCCCCATCGATTACGGCGCGCTCTACAACGAGCGGCCCGTTGTCCTGAAAAAAGCAGCGGATCGTCTGCTGGCCTCCCCTTCCCCCGCTTATGAAGCCTTCTGCGAGGCGCAGAGCTTCTGGCTGGAGGATTACGCCTGTTTATGGCTGTCAAGGCCGAACAGGGGCAGGCCGGCCTTGCCGACTGGCCGGATGACCTGCGCTGCCGCAAACCGGAAGCCATTGCTGCCGCAAAACAGCGTCTCGCCGGTGCGGTGGATTACTACAAGGCGGTGCAATTCTTCTTCTACACCCAGTGGAACGCCCTGAAGGCTTACGCCAACGGCAAGGGCGTCCGTCTGGTGGGCGATATTCCCATCTATGTCAGCCCGGATTCCAGCGATCTGTGGACCCACCCGGAGCTGTTCCAGACCGACGGAGAAATGCATCTGACCCAGGTGGCCGGATGCCCGCCGGACGCCTTTGCAGCAGACGGCCAGCTGTGGGGCAACCCCCTGTATGACTGGCCCACGCACAAAGCCACCGGCTTTGCGTGGTGGAAGCAGCGCATGAAGCACGCCACCTCCATTTACGATGTGGTGCGCATCGACCACTTCCGCGGCTTCGAGAGCTATTACTCCATTCCCGCCGGGAACAAAACGGCGACGGGCGGCCACTGGGAAAAAGGCCCTGACCGCGATTTTATCAACGCCATGCACGAAAACCTTGGCGAGGGCGGCATCATTGCCGAGGATCTTGGCTACCTGACCCCGGAGGTCAAGGCCATGCTTTCTGCCAGCGGCTACCCGGGCATGAAGATCATGCAGTTTGCCTTTGACAGCCGGGAATCCGGCAATTATCTGCCCCACACCTACCACCGCAACAGCGTGGTGTACACCGGCACCCACGACAATGTGACCACCGAAGGCTGGCGTACCAACGCCAGTGCCGAGGATGTGGCCTATGCCTGCCGCTACCTGCGCTGCCAGCCGGAAGAGCTGACCGAGGCCATGATCTGTGCCTGCCTTGCCAGTGTATCGGATACCGCTGTGATCCCTCTGGCGGACTGGCTGCATCTGGGCAGTGAGGCCCGCATCAACACTCCCAGCACCCAAGGCTCCAACTGGCAGTGGCGGCTCACCTGTCCCTTGCCGGAAGCACTGGCCGGACACATTGCGCAGCTGACCGTGCTCTACGAACGGGCACAGTAATTCCCCGATCATTTTCTCCCCATAAAAGCGTCTGCACCCGGAATGTGCAGGCGCTTTTGCTTTTTCTACAGAACATTTTTTCAGGACCAGATTATGGACATATTGCGCATTTTTGGGCTGACATCCGTGATTTTACCGTCTTTCCGTAACAGTTTATTCACAAATGTATCATGATTTTGCACATCTCTGCTCTTGTTATTTGGACACAGTTATGTTACAATTCAGATAGTATTATTGTCTGCCTTTGTGCAGATTCCACTACGGAAAGGAGTTCTTCCACCATGGATCATCCCAATCAGAATACCATGCTTTTACCGGCTTCCTATGCCGTTATCTCCGAAGAGGAAATGACCTATCTGGATGGCGGTCAGTCCATCTACCTTGGCTCAGCTTTAATCACGATATTTATTTCAACACCGATCAGTTTGCTACATTCTGCCAGAATGCAGCGATCAACCTGTTCGTGCTGATGACCAACTATTCCTTCCGGTACATCGCAGGCCGTGTGCAGTCCGGTCTGTCGAATGGTCTGAGCCTGTCCGGCACCTTCTATCACACTTGGGATAAGATGAACACCTGGAGCCGTATCGCTTCTGTGGGCGTTGCCGGTCTGGCCGGTGTCTATGTCTATTCGCAGGTCATGAACGTCATTCGTACCGTTACAAGCATCTACGATCAGATCGTGAACCCCATGCCGAGCTTTGATGCCGCTCAGGCCGAGGAAACCGCTGCGCCTGAGTTTGATTCCATTCCCGGAACGATCTTGTCAGAAAGGAGCTTTCTCCATGAAAAACCTTCAGATGCCGCATTCATACATTTCTGTTTCCGAAGAAGAGCTGCGCAGCATTTCCGGCGGCGGGCCGCTGGGCGATGCGTTGGATCTTTTCTTCAGCAATCTGCGTCTGGACGATCTTTTCTTTAGCGGCGGATTGATCTCACTTTCTTTCACCTTTGTGCCCATGCTGCTGTTCAATGTGGTAAAGACAGGCTTCAACTTCGTGGTGAGCGCCTACGATACCATCGCAGACCTGTTCCATTTTTCCCACGAGGAGCGGGACATGGTGCAGTATATCTCGGATCAGCAGCGCCGGGAAGAAGAGAAAGAGCAGGCTCAGTCCGCTCCCGGCCCGAAACCGGTTTTCTGAACTTTCCCAGCAGTATAAAGCATAGCAAAAAACGCATCTGCAAAATCTTGCAGATGCGTTTTGTTTTCAGATCACTTTCACTGCCCCCTGCTCCCGCAGACGCAGAATGTAGCAGCTGCCCTTGCCGAATATCCGCTCGATCTCGCTGTGATAGCGTTCCAGCAGGCTCTGGGGAACATACGCCTGAATGGTGCCTGCAAAGCCGCCGCCCTGCATCCGCCAGCTCCCGTGCTGCCCTGCAGGATACTCTGGCTCAGCGCCAGTGCCACCGAAATCCCCTGATGCCGCACATCGGTGCTGCAGTAGACATTCTGGCATAGCGCAAAGGATGCGCGTCCGCTTTCCAGCACCAGCGCTGCAAAGACAGCAAACTGCCCGGCCTGCAGCGCGTCCCTCTGGGCAAGGGTGCGAGCGTTCTCTTCAAAATAGTGGATGGCGCGCAGCACCGCGCGGTCGCCGCAGGCTTTGCGCAGCGCAGGCAGTGCTGCCCAGAATGCGCTCTCCGTCACCTGTCCCAGCACCTTTTTGCCAAGAAACGCTGCGATCTGCTCCATCTCCTGCCGGATGGCTGCAAACTCACCGGTCAATTCGCTGTGGCTGCCGCGCGTATCGGTAACGCACAGGCTCATGCCCGGCGGCAGCAGGCCGTCGGCGTGGATCTTTTCCAGAACCGGCTGCTGGGGGTCTGCAAAATCCGCAAAGATAATGCCGCCCACTGCGCTGGTCAGCTGATCCAGCAGGCCGCTGGGCTTGCCAAAATAGGCATTCTCCGCATACTGACAGATCTTTGCCAGCTCCGCCGGGGCCAGACCGCAGCCATATTCTCCGTTCCAGATGGCAGCCATGCCCATTTCAAAGGCAGCAGAACTGGAAAGGCCGCTGCCGCGCAGCACATCACTGGCCGTGTATGCATCAAAGCCGCCCACCGCTTTGCCTGCCGCGCGGAAGCCCTCGGCAATGCCGCGGATCAGGCTGGCCGAGTGGGTGCTCTCCCCTTCCTGCGGCCCCTCCACGGTCAGGTCGATCACATCCAGCTTGTTGAACCCGCGGGATTTGACCCGCACGTAGCCGTCTGTATTGTGCGCAGCCACGGCCACAAGATCCAGCGTGACAGCCGCCGCAAGGCCATAACCGTGCTGGTGATCGGTGTGGTTGCCGCCCAGCTCTGCGCGGCCCGGTGCCGAATAAACCTGCACCTGCCTGCCCGGCCCAAAGTACAGCTCAAACTGTTCCAGCGCAGCACAGTAGCGTGCCCGCTGCCGACAGATCTCCTGCGCCGCATCGCCATACAGTGCCCGGAGCTTATCGTCCCATTTGCGCCGCGATCTCATTTCGGAGCTGCGCACTGTTTGCCATAACGATTCCTCCTCAATATGCTGCTTTGGGATAGATGGGTTTGTTACGTCTATTGTAATGCATCCAACCGCTTTTTTCAATTTCCAACGCTGAACGCGAATTTTGGCACCCAGTTCAAAGAATAAGATGTACTTTTGTTGAATTTGCGGGCAGATGTGTGGTATACTATACCAAAGATCGGGCACAAAGCTGCCCGCAACGTGACAGAGCGGAGGAAACGCGGCTATGGCAGATGTATATAAGCAATCCTTCAAACAAAATTATACCAATAATATTGAGCTTTCCATCTTCAATTGCGGCATCGAACGCTGTGCTCCGGGCCAAACATGGGGGCCGGGTATCCGCGACCATTACCTGATCCATCTGGTACTTTCCGGCAAGGGCGTATTCGAGGTGGGCGGACGCACCTGGGAAGTGAGCCAGGGCCAGCTGTTTTTTGCCCGGCCAAGCCAGCTGATCCGGTATACTGCCGATGAGCAGCAGCCTTGGGAGTACAGCTGGGTAGGCTTCAACGGTGCGTGTGCCCACAAACTGGCCGCGCAGCTCCCCTTCACCGACGACTCGCCGGTGCATCACACCCACGACCCCGATGGGATGCGTGCTGCTCTGGCCAACATTTATTCCTCCCGCGGGCTGCAGCCGCAGGATGAAGCCGCCATGGTGGGCTACCTTTATCTCTTCATCGCTTCTCTGATGAAGGAGACCAGCGCTGGCAAACCGCACACGGCTTCCTCTTCCAGCCAGTATGTGCTCAACGCCATCAAGTACATCCAGTTCAATTATTCACACGATATTTCCATTGATGATGTGGCAAAAAGCGTAGGTGTCTCCCGCAGTCACCTGTACCGCGTGTTCATGCTGAACGTAGCAAAAGCCCCATCGATTATCTTACCGAATACCGCATCAACGAAGCCTGCAAGCTGCTGCGCGCAGGCAACCTTTCCATTGCCGAGGTCGCGGTGTCGGTAGGCTTCTTTGACCAGTTCTATTTCTCGCGGGTATTCAAGCGCGCCAAGGGCGTGCCGCCCAGCAAGTATTTTGCGGCGCAGGCTGATGCTCCCGCCGACGGCCCCGACCACCAGTAAAGGAGACCCTTCATGCCCTTACAGAAAAATCAGGTTCTCACCCTGCGCGTAGAGCGTCTTTCCAGCGATGGCAGCGGCGTAGCACACAGTCCCGACGGTGAGACCGTGTTTATTCCCGGTGCCGCCCCCGGCGACGAAGCCCGGGTGCGCATCGTTAAGGACTGCAAGCGCTACGCCTTCGGTATTCTGGACGAGGTGCTCACTCCTTCGCCGGACCGTATCCCGGTGGATTGTGCCGTGGCAGGCCCCTGCGGCGGCTGCAGCCTGCGGCATCTGGACTATGCTGCCGAGCTGCGCGCCAAGCAGGAGAATGTTGCAGATGCCTTTGCCCGCATCGGAGGATTGGATGTGCCTGTGCTGCCCATTGTGGGTTCGCCGGAAGTGAACCGCTACCGCAATAAGGTGCAGTTCCCGGTGGGCGTGGACAAAAGCGGTAAGCCCTGTATCGGCTTCTACGCCGGGCGCACCCATCGTATCGTCCCCTGCCCGGACTGCCGCCTGCAGCCCGGTGTGCTGAATGAGATCGGCAACGCATTGTGCGCTTTTTTGCAGAAAAGGGCATCCAGCCGTACAGCGAGGAGACCGGCAGGGGCCTTGTGCGTCATATCTTTCTGCGGCGCGGCGCTCACAGTGGCCAGATCATGGTCTGCCTTGTCTGCACCCGTGCCAAGCTGCCCTCCGCTGAAGAGCTTTGCACCCGGCTGAAAGCTCAATTTGCAGAGATCACCACGATCCTGCTGAATGTAAATGCTAAAAACACCAACGTGATTCTTGGCACCGAGACCCACACTCTGTACGGCCCGGGTATATTGAAGACACCCTGTGCGGTGTTCCGGTGCAGCTTGGCCCGCTTTCCTTCTATCAGGTCAATACCCTTGCTGCCGAGCAGCTTTACGGCATTGCCGCCCAGTATGCTCAGCTTACCCCGGACGACCTGCTGCTGGACCTCTACTGCGGCATGGGCACCATTGGTCTTTCCATGGCAGCGCACTGCCGTGAGCTGATCGGTGTGGAGATCGTACCGGAAGCCATTGAAAGTGCCAAGCTAACGCTGCCCGCATGGGTGCAGATGTGGCCGCAAGAGCGATTTTTCTGCGCAGATGCCGGTCAGGCCGCCACCCGCCTTGCCGCTGAGGGCCTTCACCCGGACATCGTAATGCTGGACCCACCCCGCAAGCTGCGACGAAGCCACCCTTTCCGCTGTCGTGCGCATGTCTCCCCGCCGGGTGGTCTACGTCAGCTGCAACCCCGCCACCGCCGCAAGAGATGCTGCATGGCTGGAACAAAATGGATATCACGCAGAGAAGGTGCAGCCGGTGGATCTGTTTCCAAGAACACGGCATTGCGAATGTGTGCTGAGCCTTTCCAAGGTGTGAGGTTTGAAAAAATGGCTATTCCAAAATATAATGAACTTTACTCGCTGTTCCTCTTTGCGATTCAGGACGGTGCCCCGCATTCTTCAAAAGATGTAAAGAAAATCATCTCTCAAAAGCTTCAATTAACCACAGAAGAACTTGCCGAGCGGCTTCCAAGCCAACGCCAGCCCACCTTTGATAATCGCGTCAACTGGGCAAAAACTTATCTAAAAAAGGCAGGTTTGATTGATTCTCCACGACGCGGCATCTATATTATTACGAAAGAAGGCCTGAACCTATTAGCAAGTGGTGTTCAAATTACAAATGATCTTCTCAAGAACAGGTATCCTGCCTTCTCTGCATTTGTAAGTGGAGCTTCTATAGCAACTCCTTCTGCTTTGGACGGAACACCTTCTTCAACTGTGTCAGATACTCCGCAGGAAACTCTGGAGCGCACTTATTCCCTTATCAACGAGCAGCTTGCAGATGATTTACTTTCCGAGGTTATGCAGCAGTCTCCGGCATTCTTTGAACAGTTGGTTGTTGATTTAATGAAAGCCATGGATTATGGCGATGGTTTTGTTACAAAGTACAGCGGAGACGGCGGTGTTGACGGCATCATTCATGAGGACAAACTCGGATTTAACTTGATTTATATTCAGGCAAAACGCTGGGATCCCAGCACTACGATTGGGAAACCGGAATTACAAAAATTTGCTGGAGCTATGATGGGACCGCCGAAGATTGAGAAAGGGCTATTCATTACAACAGCCAAATTTTCTCAAGGTGCTAAAGATTTTGCCAATGCACAGCATATCATTCTTGTAGACGGGCAAAAACTGACCACTTTGATGATCGAATACAGTATTGGTGTATCCGTTGAGAAGACCTATTATATCAAACGTATCGACAGCGATTATTTCCCCGATTGACAAAAAAGATTGATGATTGTGCCTTGCTCTTGAATTGGTAAACATACATAAAAAGCGCCCGTCCCGGTTTTTTCCGGGACAGGCGCTTTGCATTTTAACCTTGTAATTTATCAGGACAGAATCATGCGGTCATTTGCAAACTCGCCGCCGCTGGCGATCTGGAACTTTGCCAGCAGGTCGGAGACGTGCAGGTTCTTCTTTTCCTCACCGGAAACATCATAAATGATATGGCCTTCGTACATCATGATCAGGCGGTTGCCATACTTGATGGCATCCTTCATGTTGTGGGTGATCATCATGGTGGTCAGATGGTTTTCCTCCACGATTTTGGCCGAGAGGGTCAGCACCTTGAGCGCGGTCTTGGGGTCCAGCGCAGCGGTGTGCTCGTCCAGCAGCAGGAGCTTGGGCTTGTTCATGGTAGCCATCAGCAGGGTCAGTGCCTGACGCTGACCGCCGGAAAGCAGGCCCACACGGGCCGTCAGGCGGTCTTCCAGACCCAGATCCAGCGTCTTGAGCAGTTCACGGTACTGCTCGCGCTCTGCCTTGGTAATGCCAATGCGCAGGGTGCGGGGCTTGCCGCGGCGTGCAGCCAGGGCAAGGTTCTCTTCGATCTGCATGGTGGCAGCAGTGCCGGTCATGGGGTCCTGAAACACGCGGCCGATGTAAGCGGCACGCTGATGCTCGCTCAGGCGGGTCACATCCACACCGTCAATAATGATCTTGCCTTCGTCCACCGGCCACACACCGGCAACTGCGTTCAGCATGGTGGATTTGCCTGCACCGTTGCCGCCGATCACGGTAACGAAATCGCCCTCGTTCAGCTTCAGGTTCAGGCCGTTCAGGGCAGTTTTCTGGTTGACCGTGCCAGCGTTAAAGGTCTTGGAAACATTCTGGATCTCAAGCATTTTTTGCATCCTCCTTTGCCTTCTTCACCGGCTTCGAGAAGTACTTGCCCTTCCAGTACGGCACGGCAAGGAAAACAGCCACCACAGAAGCGCTCAGCAGCTTGAGCAGGTTGGCATCGAAACCCAGAGTCAGCACCAGCTGAATGACAATGTAGTAGATGATGGCACCCAGAGAGACAGAAACCATCTTGAGTGCAAAGTTGTGGAAGATGCGGCTGAACAGAGCCTCGCCAATGATGACAGCAGCCAGACCAATGACGATCGCGCCACGGCCCATGCCGACATCTGCAAAGCCCTGATACTGGCTCAGCAGAGCGCCAGACAGCGCCACCAGACCGTTGGACACAGCCAGGCCCAGCACGATATTGAAGTTGGTGTTGATGCCTGCGCACGGGACATGGCGGGGTTGGAGCCGGTGGCACGGATGGCACAGCCCAGCTCGGTGCCGAAGAACCAGTACAGAATGCCGATCAGCACCGCTGTGACAATGATGATCATAACGATAGGGTTGTGGAGAGCGAACTCCTTGACCCAGCGCAGGGAGATCAGCAGGTTGTACTTGTCCACGTTGATGGCCTGATTGGCCTTGCCCATGATTTTGAGGTTAATGGAATACAGCGAAAGCTGGGTCAGGATGCCGGCAAGGATGGCCGGAATGCCCATAAATGTGTGCAGGACACCGGTGACGAAGCCGGACAGCAGGCCTGCCAGCAGCGCCATGAGCAGGGAGACCCAGACGTTCTGGCCGGACAGCAGGCACATGACGCACACTGCACCGCCGGTGCCAAAGGAGCCGTCCACGGTCAGATCGGCCACATCCAGAATACGGTAGGTCAGGTACACGCCAATGGCCATGATACCCCAGATAAGGCCTGTGCACAGGCACCCGGCAAAGCGCCCGGCAGGTTTGCCAGTCTTGCAATGATTTCCAAAACAATTCCTCCTAAACGTTACACTTTTTTATAGACCCGTTTGATACGGGAAAGCGGAGAAGAGCACTTTTTACCCTTCTCCGCTGATTTTCTGTTTGGTTTCCCGGAGTATTTTAGCCCTCGATCTCCTCGTAGCCGTCGGGAACGGTCAGGCCCAGATCGTCGCAGATAGTCTTGTTGTACTTCTTGGTCACATCGGTGTACTCGATGGGCATGGTGGAGATATCAGCCTCGCCGTTCAGGATCTTCACTGCCATCTCACCAGTGGTGTAGCCCAGATCGTAGTAGCTGATGGAAAGGGTAGCCACGCCGCAGCCGGCGCAGATGCCTCTTCGCCAGCGAACACGGGCTTCTTGGCCGGGCGGCAGATGCCGTCCACAATGCCGGTGTTTGCAGCAACAGTGTTATCGGTGGGTACATACAGTGCGTCGTTCTCGTCGGCAGCCTTCTGGCAGACAGAGGACAGGTCGTTGGAATCAGAGAAAGCGTACTGGGTAACGGTGACACCCTTTTCCTCCAGATACTTCTGGACCTCGTCCACCTGATACTGGCTGTTTGCCTCAGCAGAGCAGTACAGCAGGCCAACCTTCTTGGCCTCCGGCATCCACTCCACGATCATCTCGCCTGCTGATCCAGCGGGGCCAAATCAGAGGTGCCGGAAATGTTGCCGCCCACGGTGCCGTCGAAATCGGTCAGGCCCAGAGCCACACCGTACTCGGTAACAGAGGTGCCCAGCACCGGAATGCTGTCGGTAGCAGACTGTGCAGCCTGCAGAGCGGGCGTAGCATTGGCCATGATCAGATCCACACCAGAGGAAACGAAGCCGTTGGTGATGGTAGCGCAGGTAGCGGAATCGCCCTGTGCATTCTGGAAATCGAAGGTGACGTTCTCGCCGAAGGAAGCAGTCAGAGCATCCTCAAAGCCCTGCGTAGCGGCATCCAGAGCGGCATGCTGCACCAACTGGCAGATGCCGATCGTGAACTTCTGGCCATCGGCTGCAGCAGAAGCAGCAGCGGAGGATGCAGGCGCAGCGGAAGAAGCAGCTGCAGAAGATGCAGAAGAACCGCCGCAGGCAGTCAGGGCAGCAGCTGCGCCGCAGGCAGCGGCAGCAGCCAGAAACGAACGACGAGTGATTTTACGCATAATGTTTCTCTCCTCTATCTCTTTGCGTGTGCGGCCTACAGGTACCGCACCGAAAAGCTATGTTTTGTATGCAAGGCTCGTACAGTCTCGCTTTACACTCGTGAAGTATATCACACATTTCACGGTAAAACAACTCACTTTTGCCCTAAAACGGCCTTTATTATCGATTGCATCAAATATATTGATCGATTATTTTGATGCGTTATTCCGCTTTTGCTGATATTCTGTCAGTTTTGCAAATTCAGCATCCAGCCAGTGCAGGTTTTTCTCCAGCTGCGGCAAGAACGGTGCGGCATAGTCGTAGCCAAAATACAGCGCCTGCCAGAGCTTGTCCTGCATCCGGCGCACCAGCACCGGGCTGAGCTGCGCACCCAGCTGTTCCACCGTGTCTTCCAGTGTCATGCAGGTCTGCGCCCAGCGCACATCGGTCTGTTCCCGGGCCGGGACATCGTAACAAGCAAGATAGTCCTCCACCTTGCCTCGATCACCTGCCCGCCGCAGCCGGTTGGCTGCAGAAAATAGCTCACCTGTCCTTTCCTGCTGATCTCCTGCGCCAGCGGGTACAGAGCACACACCAGCGGTTCGGCATCGTGGATGGCGCAGTGGTCTCCCGTAAGGAAGGGACAGTTGTTCCGGTTCTCCTTCACCGGGGCCAGACGCAGCACCGGCAAATGGCTCACCGTGCCAATGCTGGCCCGGCAATATCCCCGCGCCACGATCTGCGGCGGCAGGCGCAGCCGGGCTGCAATGCGCCACAGGTCAAAGCCTGAAAGTACAATGTCCTCTCTGCCACGGCAGCAGTCGCCGCAGCCATTGCACGCAAAGCTGAAATGTGCATCCCGCGCAGCAGGGGCATTGCCTCGGTACGGGTAAAATCGATCTGGCCGCACAGGTCGATATGGTGGTCTCGCATCTGTTCTCTCTTCTTTCCTGCATAATAAATAACAGGTCTATTGTACCGCAGGGCCGGTTTTTGTGCAACAAAAAAGCTGCTGTACGCTTGACAGCAGCTCATAGTGGCGCAGCGCGCCCACACTCAGGCGGTACGTCTATGCCATCTCACCGATTGGAACGGTTCCCGCTCAGCCATGCAGCACCGCTTTCTGCTGCCGCTTGAGCCAGTGGTAAGCGATCACGCACACCAGAATGGAGAACAGCGAACCGCAGGCCGAAGCAAGACCCATGGGCAGCAGCGTCTGCGGGAAAAACTTGGATGCGAGGTAGGCACCCGGCACGCGCACCAGCAGAATGGACAGCGTGTTATGCAGGAAGGACAGCCCGGACTTGCCATAGGCGCAGAAATAGCCGCTGAAGCTGAACTGCACGCCTGCAAACAGGCAGTCAAAAATATAACCCCGGATGTAAGATGCACCGGCCAGCACCACAGCCTCGTCCGAGGTGAAGGGCCGCACCACCGACGGTGCAATGAACTGCACTGCTACTGCCACGATCAGTCCAAAGGTCAGGCCAATGCCGATGGCGTAGCGCAGAATGGCATCCACACGGTCGTGCTTGCCGGCACCGATGTTCTGCGCGCCAGTGCCGATATAGTGGACAGCATGGAGCTGGGCACCAGGAACAAAAAGCTGATGATCTTTTCCACGATGCCCACGGCGGCGGCATCGGTCAGGCCTCGGTGGTTGGCAATGATGGTGATGATCATAAAAGATACCTGAATAAAGCCGTCCTGCATCATCACCGGTATGCCAATGGAAAGGATCTCGCCAAGTGCACTGCGTTCCGGCTTGAAGTCTGCACCCGAAAAGGTGGATGCCGCTCTTACGGCGCAGGATCACGACCAGCGAGATGATCACGCTGACCAGCGAGAAAGAGTGGGTACCCAGCGCTGCACCGGCAGGGCCAAGATGCAGCGCGCCCATGAACAGATAATCCAGCGCAATGTTGCTTGCACAGGCCACCGCAATAAAGTACATCGGGCTTCTGGAATCGCCCAGCCCGCGGAAGATCGATGCCATGATATTATACGCCGTGATGCATGGAACGCCGATAAAGCAGATGATCAGGTAGGTACGAGTGCCCGCCACGGCCTGCTCCGGTGTGGAGACAATGCGTACGATCGGGTCCACAAGCCCTACCAGCACAGCTGCCAGTACCACAGATCCTGCCATAAACAGCGTGACTGTGTTGCCAATGAGCCGCGCCGCACGAAGTTTGTTCTCTGCGCCCACGGCCCGGCCAATAGTGACCGTTGCTCCCATGCAAGGCCCACGATCATCACAGTGATCATATGCATCACCTGACTGCCAATGGACACCGCCGTTGTGCTGGCCACACCTTCAAACTGCCCGATGATGAACAGATCCGCCATGCCGTACAGCGTCTGCAAAAAGTACGAAAGCAGATAGGGCAGTGAAAAAAACAAAATGCTTTTCAACACACTGCCGCTAGTCAGATTTTTTTCCATAATGTTTTCTGCCCGGCTTCCCTCTTCTCTGCCGAATGTACAGAGCTTACACTGCCAGACCGGGCAGCTCCTTTCCGTTATAGATAGTAAACCCTACAACGACTGAAGAGTCAAGGCTTTATTACAATAAAGCGGCCAGGTCGTACCAAAAGGTCAGCACAGCCGAGCCACCATGATTTATTTAAGGTTTTTGTTTGTTCAATAGATAAGGCACAAACACATCATAAAATTTTTCGCTTCACTCTACATGAAATTGTGCCCTTCTCTTCCAGTCTGTTTCATCTTCAATGCTCACATCATTTTCAAAGCATACCTGCCTTTCTGTTTTCTCCTAAAACGGTTTCAAGACAAAACAAAAACGCTTCAGAATTTCTTCTGAAGCGTTTTGTTCAAGTCGGCGACTACCTATTTTCACGCGCCGTTTCCAGCAACTATCTTCGGCACAAGTGAGCTTAACTTCTGTGTTCGGAATGGGAACAGGTGGAACCTCACCGTCATCGACACCGACCGATCTGACTGAACCAGTATAACATGTTTGTTGTACTTTGTCCAGTGTTTCTTAGAAGGACGTGCCTTCAAAACTGAATAATCACTGCTTACATTTTTTCGTTGACTCTTAGAGTCTCAAGCGAATTGTGGTCAAGCCCTCGACCTATTAGTACACGCTTGCTGAATGGATCGCTCCACTTACACATCGTGCCTATCAACCTTGTAGTCTTCAAGGGGTCTTACTTGTTTGAAACAATGGGATATCTTATCTTTGGGTCGGCTTCACGCTTAGATGCTTTCAGCGTTTATCCGATCCGTACATAGTTGCCCAGCTATGCTCTTGGCAGAACAACTGGTGCGCCAGAGGTACGTCCGCTCCGGTCCTCTCGTACTAGGAACAGCTCCCATCAAATATCCTGCGCCCACGACAGATAGGGACCGAACTGTCTCACGACGTTCTGAACCCAGCTCGCGTACCGCTTTAATTGGCGAACAGCCAAACCCTTGGGACCGAATACAGCCCC
>ENA-OQCN01001064-OQCN01001064.1-human-gut-metagenome-genome-assembly--contig:-NODE-1064-length-14026-cov-4.682063_pt1 | contig 14026 bp, 22 predicted proteins | sample MGYA00242497_ERZ504576 | MGnify/ENA primary metagenome ERZ504576 (study PRJEB26092, sample SAMD00036296) | human gut metagenome | host: Homo sapiens | study: EMG produced TPA metagenomics assembly of...
GGTGCAGCCGGGTCATCGGCCAGCATCATAATATGGGGCGTTTCCAGCCTTGCCCCCCGGCGCACCGCCATGCGGGGCGGGATGCGGCTTTCCACGGTGTGCTCACTGGGGCGGATGGCAGGCACCGCGCCTCGGCATAGCTGTATGCCTCCAGGTCGATCCTGCCCACAAGGCCCTGCCGCACCCGGCCGCTCTGCTCGGTGCGCTCCACATAAATGAAGCCGTCCACCGCGCGGGTCAGCACGTTCCGGTATAATCGTCCATGGCCGCATGGATGGCACTGATCCTTGCATCCACGTCATCCTCTTCCAGATAGACCTCCGGCAGGATCAGGTCCAGTGTGCTGGGGCCGCCTGCGGCGGCCTGCGCAGCCTTTTCCCAATAGGAGCGGTCACTGGTGAACTGATCGCAGGCCACACAGCCCCACTGCCCCACCGGGATCTGTTCCGACGGCAGCAGGATGTGCGCCGGGGAAAAACAGGGTGTTTTGTTCATAATACTTTCCTCCCTCTCACAAAAACGCAGGGATCACTCAAAATAGCTGGCGGCATCGTCCCGGATGACCAGATGCTCCACACCTGCCTCGGTCAGGGAGAGGGTCAGCTCCCCCCGGGCCGCTGCATCCAGCGTAGAGGAGGACGGGACCTTCACCAGCAGGTTCTTCACGCCCAGCTGGGCCGCAGGGGCTCCCAGCTGGCTGGAAGAACCGGTCACCTCGGCCAGCGAATAACCGTACCAGAGCGTCACCGTATCTCCGAAGCGGGCCTGCCAGGCGGCGATATCCGCAGTCAGCTGCCCGGCACGGTCCACACCGTTGGTGTTGCCATAGTCCTGCTTGGCGCTGGTGGACGAGGGGAACTGGACATTTTCCAGCAGCACCTGATCAAACCCGGCGGCGTGTACTTCAGCGATCAGATCGCCGATATACTGCACGGTCTCCGCGGCGTAGGGGTTCAGCCAGGGGTTGCCTCCGGCGGAAGCTTGTTGTCCAGCCAGAGGTACTCCTGCCCCTGATACCGGATGGCCAGAGCGCGGTCGGCCCGGGCACCGGCAGGGTCACGGAAGGCAGTCAGCGCAGCCACCGGCACCAGCCCCTCCTCCTTGAAGATGGATGCCACACTCGTCAGCTCGACCTGCGTGGGGGCTGCATTGGCGGCACCCACCGCCGTCTGGGAGGCGTAATACACCTGCCGGCGGTGTCCTTCAGGGTCAGGATGGCATAGGTCATGCCCTGTGCCTTGAGCTGCCGGGCGGCGGAGCGGATGGCGGCCTCGTCGGTCAGAGTGGTCACATCCACCTCTGCCCACAAGCCCGTCACAATATCAGTGCCTTGACCTCGGGCTCCAGCTCCTTTTCCGGCACCGAGGAAGCTGCCGGTTCGCTGGCAGCGGTGCTCTGTGCCCCGGAGGATGCACTCTCGCTGACAGCACTGGATGCGGAGAGGTCACGATCCCGCACCACGGTATACCAGGTGTGGGTGGCCCAGTCCAGCACATGGGGCGCGGCCACCCAGGCCGCTGCCAGCACGGCCACCACCAGCACCGCAATGCCGATGCCCTTTTTCAGCCGCATCTCACGGGTGTAAAAGCTGCGCCGGTAGCGCTTGACCTTCTGGCGTTTGGGATATCTTGCCATAATCAACCACCCTCCTTGGGGTCAACTTACAGGATCACGGAATGGCCGGTAAAGCCGTAGATGGCCAGCGCCAGCACACCGATATAGATCAGGGTGATGGGCAGGCCGCGGAATGCTTCGGGGATGGCCTTGCTGCGCAGGCGGTTGCCCGCCTCTGTCACCAGCATCACAGCCAGCAGATAGCCCAGGCCGCTGCCCAGGCCAAAGCCGATGGACTGCGCCAGCGTAAAGCTCTGGGTACGTTCCACCAGCATGGTGCCCAGCACGCCGCTGTTCACGGCGGCAATGGGCAGGATTCGGATGAGCAGACCGCTGCGGGGGCCTTTGACCGCCCGCAGGATGGCGTGCTCAAAGATGCAGACCACCGCCACACAGGCCAGGTAGAGCAGCGGGCGGAGCGGGGCACGGTAGGGCAGATCAACGATCTGGCTGCTCGCAAAATACGCCAGCGGGGCCACCAGCGTCTGGGTAACACAGAGCAGCAGGGCAAACCACCAGCTGCTGGTGCGCTCGTCACCCACCAGCTGGATCAGGCGCGACACGCCCAGACCACGGGTAAAGATGGCGTTCTGGGCAAACAGGGCCAGCACGGCGTAGGCAAAGGCCACACCGATGGCATTCATCACAGCACTCACTGATCCTGCACCTCCTTCCGGGGGTGCGCAGCCAGAGTGCCGCGCGCCTCAGTTTTCAGGTATTCCTTGTGTTTGCGGGCCAGCGCGCGCCAGACGGCACACACCACACCCAGCACGATGAAGCCGCCTGCCGGCATGGATGCCATGGGCAGGACAGAGCGGCTGAGCTGGATCCCAAACACACTGCCCAGCGCCAGCCACTCCCGCAGGCAGCCCACGATGAACAGGATGAGCGCGTAGCCCACCGTGATGCGCAGGCCCTTGGAGACAGCCTTGCGCATGGCTTCCTGCACGCGGCCAAAGCGGTAGGTCAGCAGGGGCTCCACCACCAGCATGGGCAGGTAGATGCCCAGCATCAGCAGGTCAGTGCCGAACACGGCGTTCAGGATGGGATAAGCGGCAAGGTAGACCACCGCCGCACTGCCGCTGTACACCAGCGCCCGGGGCAGCAGCTTTTTCTCCAGCTCTTCCGGGGCGGGCTGCTCGTCCCGCAGGGGGAACAGGCGGCTGACCAGGCAGGCCAGCATCCGGGAAGGCGTGAGCAGCAGGGCCACAGCCACGGCCAGCATCAAAGCATTTTTGCCCGTGGTGGCAAGCACCACCAGCGGAGCCAGACCCATGCCCTGCATGACAACGGGGTTATTCTTGAACACCCGGTCATGGTGGGCGAACTTTTCAGGATCGCGGGTGATCAGTTCTGCAATGGAGCGTTTCATTCAGCGCCCTCCTTTCCGGCCGCAGGGCGGTGCATCAGCTGATACAGGCGGCTCTCGGTGCGGTCCATCCAGCCGGAAATGCTGTTGACCGTGAGCAGAGCAAAGCAGACACCCGTCTCGTACACGCCGTAATACCGGAAGCCCATGGTGATCGCACCCACCAGCACACCGTACAGGATGCGGCCCAGATGGTGATGGGCGCAGGTGTAGGGCTCGTTGAGCAGGAACACCGCGCTGAACAGCATGGCACCGGTCAGCAGCTCATCCCGCACACACTGCAGGCGCAGGGCGATGTCCACGCCGTTCACCCCCACCTGACGGGGGAAAAGGAAGGCGATGAGGGCACAGGTGACCACAAAGCTGACAGAAGCGCCCAGACGGACATCCTTTTGCAGCCAGAGGAAAAGCCCGCAGGCCAGAAGGATGAGGGCGGCACCGGTGCCCATGGGGGCGGCGTACTCGCCCAGGCCCAGCGAAATTGCGCTGATGTTCAGGCTGCCGCCGCTGCGCAGGGTATCCGAGATGGTGCTGGACACCGGCACGCCGGTGGATCCCACAGAGGGATGTTGATATAGGCTGGGGGTAGCGGAACACCTGCTCCGGCCAGGACACCGCCGCCACGGCGTAGCCCACAGCAGCGGGGTTGAAGGGATAGCTGCCGTAGCCGCCAAACACCTCCTTGCCGATAAGGACACCGGCCAGCACCGCCATAATGACCACATACCAGTCCACCGTGGCGGGCATGAGCAGGGCGATGATAAGGCAAAGCTCTCGTTGGAGAAATCCCCGGCCCGATACACGCGGCGGCGCAGCAGGGAGACCAGGCGGTCACACAGGTTGCCGGTGAGCAGCGCCGCGCCGCAGAGCAGCAGGGGCCGCAGACCGTACAGGAAGCAGGCCATGCAGAGCAGCGGGATGGTCATAAAGCAGACGTGCAGATAGTACCGCCCCGTCTTTGCAAGCTCCTGCTCCTGCTGCTGGATCAAACGTTCATCCATGGTAAGGCACCTCTCACAGAGCGGCCAGACGGCGCACTGCCGCAGCCGGGTCGGCTGCGCCGAACACGGCACTGCCCGCCACCAGAATATCGGCACCCGCTCCACACACAGGGGGGCGGTGGTGTCGTCCACGCCGCCATCCACTTCCAGCAGGTAGCGGGCGCTCCGCTTTGCCCGCTCTTCCTTGAGCCAGCGCAGCTTTTCCATCGCCGAGGGCATGAACTTCTGCCCGCCGAAGCCGGGCTCCACGCTCATCACCAGCACCAGATCCAGCTGGTCGAGATACGGGGCCAGCGCCTCCGGCGCAGTACCGGGTTTGATGGTCAGGCCCACCTTGCAGCCCAGTGCCTTGACTGCATCGATGGTCTGCTGGATGTCGTCCTCGCACTCGAGGTGGAAGTTGTACAGGCTGGCACCCGCTTGATGAAAGGCTCTGCGTACTGCAGCGGGTGGCTGATCATCAGGTGGACATCGTAGAATGCTGCGGGCATCCCCTTGTGCAGGCTTTTCAGTACCGGCACGCCAAAGCTGATGTTGGGCACAAAGTGGCCGTCCATCACGTCATAATGCAGCATCTGCGCACCGGCATCCAGCACCATGCGGCAGTCTGCGCCAAGCTGATTGAAATCAGCCGAAAGGATCGAAGGACTAATGATCGTCATTGTGTTTTATACTCTCCGTTATTTTTCAGAAAGATTACACCATCCGTCCTGCCAGAGCACCTGTTTTGGGGCCGGAATGCAGGGCGGGCATGGTTACTCTTAGTTTACATGAAAACACGCAAAAAATCAAACCCGGAGCCGTGTTTTTCACGGAAAAGTCTCAAACCTGCCCCTGTATCCATCCAAAATCCATTCCAAAACCAAAAACGACCAGACCGCCCCGCCCATTTCAGGGGGACAGTCTGGCCGCGGATTCAGTTGACAGGCTTCATGCTGGCGGGGTCCTCCACCGGCACGGGCTGACCGGATTCGTCCGGCAGGCGCTTCATGCCGCTGGGGTTGGGGGGCGTGGCGGGCAGGGTGAACACGAACTGACACCACTCGCCCTGCTGGCTCTCCACACGGATCTGGCCTCCGGAAAGGTTGACCAGCACCTTGCAGATATTCAGGCCAAGACCGGCTCCCCGGGCGTGCAGGCCGCGGGACCTGTCCTCTTTGTAGAAGCGCTGGAACACATAGGGCAGCGCCTCGGGCTGATGCCCTGACCGGAATTCCAGATCGAGATCTCCACCTCGGGGCCCAGCTTCTCCACATGGAACTTGATGGTGCCGCCCGCCGGGGTAAACTTGATGGCATTGTCCAGAATGTTATAAGCCACCTGATGGATGAGGTCGGGGTCCGCGTAGACCAGCACCTTTTCATCCATGGTCAGGCCTTCCAGATCGATCATGCCGTCATTGATGCGCTGCTCCGCCGAAAGGGCCACACCGGTGAGCGTCTCCCAGATGTTGAACATCCGGCGTTCACCTGATACTCGCCGCTTTCCAGCTTGGAGAGATCGAGCATGTTCTGGATGAGCCGGGCCAGGCGGCCGGTCTCCTCGCTGACCAGCTGCAGGTAGTGGTTCTGCATATCGGGCGGGATGGTGCCGTCCAGAATGCCGTCCACAAAGCCCTTGATGGTGGTCATGGGGGTGCGCAGCTCGTGGGCGATGTTGCCCATGAACTGGCCGCGGGAATTGTCGTTGGACTGGATGTTCTCCGCCATCTGGTTGAAGGTGCGGGCCAGATCCACCACTTCGCCCTCACCTTCCACGCCCTCAACACGGACAGAGAAGTCCCCGCCGCCAAACCGCTGGGCGCATCGGTGATCTTCTGGAGCGGGTCTGTCAGCTTCCGCATCAGGAAGGAGGTCAGCACGCTGGCGCAGAGCAGCATGATGCAGGCCGAGAAGAAGAAGTTCGACCAGAACTCCTCCTTGAAATCGGTCAACCGCGCACCGGAGGAGCAGAGGAAGAGATAGCCGCTGTTGTTGCCCTGGGCATCCTGCATGTGCCGCACCGAGACATAGCTCTTCTCGGTCAGCACACCGTCCAGCGTGCTCAGGGTGTGGTAGGGCTGATCCCCGGCAACTTTTTCCATAAGCTCCGGCCCCACAACATCTGTTCCCACCATCTCGGGGTTGGAGGCAATGAGGACCCTGCCCTCTTCATCGGTGAAAAACAGGTAAGCCTCGGCGCTCTCGCCGATAATCTCCAGCTTGGTGTTCAGGGCATCCAGCTCGGCCCCCTTGGGCAGAGCCGCCTGCTGCACGATATAATCCGCCGCGCGCTGCGTCACATCCGCCACGCTGTCCAGCGTGTCGTACCGCTCCTGGGCAAAATAGCGGCTGAACAGCAGCCACTCGGAGCAGCCCAGCACCGCCGTGCCCAGCACCAGCAGGGTGGCCACCATCGAAAAGAAGGTGACCGAAATACTTTTGCGCATTACTGACGCACCTCGAACTTATAGCCCACGCCCCAGACGGTCTTGAGCTCCCACTTGTCGGAAGCGCCCGCCAGCTTTTCGCGCAGGCGCTTGACATGGACATCGATGGTGCGGCTGTCACCGTAGTACTCAAAGCCCCACACCTCGTCCAGCAGCTGGTCGCGGGTGTAAACACGGTTGGGGTGGGAGCCAGGCAGTTCAGCAGCTCCAGCTCCTTTGGGGGAGCCTCCACCACCTTGCCCTTGACCCGCAGCTCGTAGCTGTTCATGTCCAGCCGCAGGTTGTCGAACTCGATCACGCCCTCGGTGCTCTCGGTCTGGGCGGTGGTGGTGGTGCAGCGGCGCAGCACCGCCTTGATGCGGGCCACGACCTCCTTGGTGTCAAAGGGCTTGACCATGTAATCGTCTGCGCCCAGCTCAAGGCCCAGCACCTTGTCAAAGGTCTCGCCTTTGGCGGTCAGCATCATCACGGGGGTGTTGCCCAGCTTGCGGATGCGGCGGCAGACCTCCAGGCCATCCATCTTGGGCATCATCACATCCAGCAGCACCATATCGGGCTTGACCTGATTGAACTTGTCCAGACCTTCTTCGCCGTCGTTCGCGGTGGTGACCTGATAGCCCTCCTTGGTCAGATAAAGCCGCAGCAGCTCGCAGATGTTGGTATCGTCGTCCACGACGAGGATCTTTTCGTTGGCCATAGTGGTTTCCTCCCCAATTCTGTATGTTCCGGCCCTTTCGGGCCTTGTGACAAAGTATCCACTTCTTATTATACGGAATAGTTATGACAAAATAAAGAAGGTTTTGTATGATTTTTGGGACGCAGGCTCCGCCGCTCAGCTCATCATCAGCCGGATGATCTCCTCATTGGTCTGCCGCATCCCGTCCTTGCCCAGACGTCCGATGCCCTTGATGGTGGTCTCGATGTCCTTCATCACGATGCCATCGCCGCCCTTGAACTCCTGATTGCACTTGTACATGTTGTAGCCCAGCAGCGCCGCATCCACCGAAGATGCGATCTTTGCGGCGCAGGAAGCCTTGGCTCCATCGCACACGATGCCGGACACAATGGCAAGGGCGTTGACCACCGTGTGGATGGCAGCTGATAGCCGTCGCCGCACAGGTACACGATGCCTGCGCCTGCACCCGCACCCGCGCTGACCGCGCCGCAGTAGGCAGACAGGTGCCGATGCCGGTCTTTTCGTGGATGGCCACCAGATTGGAGATGATGAGGGCGCGGTAGAGCTTTTCCTTGCCGCTGTGCAGCTCCTTGGCGTACTCGATGAGGGGCACCGAGCAGGTGATGCCTGATTGCCGCTGCCGGAGTTGATGATGACCGGCAGCTCGCAGCCGTTCATACGGGCATCGGAGCCGGCGGCGGCCTTGGCTTTTGCGCGGTTGGAGACATCGTTGCCGTAAGTGGTCAGCAGCACCCGCCCGATGTTGGCACCGTAGTCGCCCAGCAGGCCCTCTTCTGCAATGGCGTTGTTGTAGCGGATCTGCCGTTCCAGCAGGTCTGCCACGTCCCGCAGGTCGGCGGTCTCGGCAAAGTCCAGATGTCCTGCATGTTCAGCAGGCTGCGGTCGGCGCGGGCATCCTCCTGCACGGTCTCGTCCAGCAGGGGCACCTCGTACAGCACCGTGCCGTTCTTCTCGATGCGGCAGATGTTGGTGTGGTAGTCCGCGATGCGCACCCGGGCGTAGTCCTGCCCGCAGCGCTCGGTGACGACGATGTCAAACACATGCCCCTGCTCGGTGTGCTCGATGGTGATGGGCACCGTCTGCAGATAGTCCCGGATGGCAGACTTCTTTTCCTCGCTGACCTCCGAGATGACCTCCAGCTCCTTCTCGCAGAACCGGCGATGATGCCTGCCGCCACCGCCGCCTCCATGCCCTTCAGGTGCCCGGTGTTGGGCACGATGACGCTTTTCACGTTCTTGATGATGCTGCCGCTCACCTGCAGCTGCACGCTGTCCGGCAGCACCCCCAGCACCTCGCGGGCTTTTGCCGCCGCATAGGCCAGCGCGATGGGCTCGGTGCAGCCCATCGCCGGGATCAGCTCCTCCTTCAGGATCTCCACATAAGCCTGATAGCGCGGGTCGTTGCGTTCCATAACATCCTCCTGCCTTCCCTTCTGGAAATCGGTTCGTATTTTAAGAACAGTATAATATAGAACTCCCGCCGTGTAAATCTGTTGTTTTGCGCCATCCCCTTGCGCTCCGGGTTTTCATCGCGTATAATGATAGCTGTATCGTTATGCCAAAAAACGTGTAAGGAGCGTATTTTATATGAAGTTAGGTATCGTCGGTCTGCCGAACGTCGCAAGTCCACTCTGTTCAACGCCATCACCTCCACCAAGAACGCGGAAGCCGCCAACTACCCCTTCTGCACCATTGAGCCCAACAGCGGCATCGTGGCCGTGCCGGACAAGCGGCTGGACAAGCTGGCTGAGATCTGGCAGACCAACAAAAAGACACCTGCCATCGTGGAGTTTGTAGACATCGCCGGTCTGGTCAAGGGTGCCAGCCAGGGTGCAGGCCTGGGCAACAAGTTCCTGGGCCACATCCGCGAGTGTGATGCCATCGTGCATGTGGTGCGCTGCTTTGATGACGACAACATCATCCATGTGGTGGAGGACGTAACCAAGGCCGAGGCCGTGGACCCCATCGCCGACATCGATGCCATTGACTACGAGCTGATCCTCTCTGACCTGGAGGTCGTTCAGAACCGCGCGGGCCGGATGGCCAAGCTGCCAAGAGCGGCAACAACAAGGTGCTGCCGCTGAAGCCGCCTGGCTGCAGAAGCTGGCCGACCACCTGAGCGCAGGCAAGCCCGCCCGCAGCTTTGACTTTGACGAGGGGGATGCCGAGCAGCAGGCCGTGCTGCACGAGATGGGCCTGCTGAGCTCCAAGCCCGTGCTTTACGCCTGCAACGTGGGCGAGGATGACCTGATGGAGGGCATTGAGAACAACCGCTATGTCCCGCTGGTGGCCGCCCGCGCCGCCGAGGAGGGGGCCCGCTACATTCCCATCTGCGCCAAGACCGAGGAGGACATTGCCGACTACTCCCCCGAGGAGAAGAAGGCTTTCCTGGCCGAGATGGGCATCGAGGCCAGCGGCCTGGACAACCTCATCACTGCCAGCTACGACCTGCTGGGTCTCATCTCCTTCCTGACCGACGGCAAGAAGGAGTGCCGCGCCTGGACCATCCGCAAGGGCACCAAGGCACCTCAGGCCGCCGGTAAGATCCACAGCGATTTTGAGCGCGGCTTCATCCGCGCCAGCGTCATCGGCTATGGCGACCTGGAAGCCAACAACTTCGATTATGCCGCTGTCAAGGCCAAGGGCCTGCAGCGCACCGAGGGCAAGGAGTACGTTGTGAAGGACGGCGACGTGATCGAGTTCCTGTTCAACGTCTGATGTATGATAAAAGTGTCTCCCGCGCGCGCGTGGGAGACACTTTTGCCCAGGAGAAAGGACATCTATATGATTATCGGAATTATGGGCGCAATGCCCGATGAAGTCGATCAGCTGTGTGCAAAACTGGAAAACGTCACCGTGGAGCCCTACGGCGGCGTGGAGTATCACAGGGGCACGCTGGCAGGCAAGCAGGTCGTGGTCTGCTGTGCAGGCATGGGCAAGGCCAATGCCGCCGCCACCACTCAGGTGCTCATCACCCGATACGGTGCCGAGAAGATCATCTTCTCCGGCATTGCAGGCAATATGACCAGCAAGATCGGCATTGGTGATGTGGTCATCGGCAAGACGGTGCTCTACCACGATGCCCAGCTGGACATGATCTGCCAGAACCCGCCCTACCTGAAGGAGTACACCGGTGACCCGGCCCTCATCGCCGCCGCTGAAAAAGCCTGCGCCGAGGCCGGGGTCAAGGCCCTGACCGGCAAGATCGCCACCGGCGACCTGTTCGTGGGCGACAGCGAGACCAAGGCCGCCATTGAGGCCAAATGCGCCCCCGACTGCGTTGAGATGGAGGGTGCCGCCGTGAGCCAGATCGCCGCCAAGAACGATGTGCCCTGCGTCATCCTGCGCGCCATGAGCGACAATGCCGACGAGGACGGCCACGAGGTGCTGGTGGTGAAGAAGTTCAGCATCGCCGAGTACGTGGCTACCGCCACCCGGATTGTGGCGGCCATGGTGGAAGCACTCTGAGCAGCCGGAGCCGCCTTTACAGAAACTGCTCCAGTTTCAGCCGGTTCTCTTCCTCCAGATCCTGCAGCTTCTGCATCAGGCGCTTGGAGCCGGGGGCCGCATCGGGATAATCCTTCTGGCTCTTGATGCAGTCCATCACGCCTGACTGCTTCCCTCGCTGAGCATTTCGGCCAGATTGCGGGTGGATCTGTCGGTGAGCGTTTTCATGCCGATGCCCATTTTGGTGTTGAGCTTTGCCATGATGCTCTGGCCCTGAGCCGTGCCGCCGCAGCCTCGATGGCGGTGTGGGCCTCCTGATTCAGTTCCCGGTAGAGGTTCCGCTCCCGCAGGAGCTCGGCCCGGAAGGCAGGGTCCTCGGTCATGGGCACGATCTGTTCCAGCGTGTTCTTGCCCATCTCCGTGTTCTGCACCACCGCTTCCAGCAGATTCAGGTTATCATTTTTCTGATTTTCCATACAAAAATCCCCCTTTGTGGCACTAGCTTGTCCTGCAAAGGGGGATTTTATGCATTCGGTTTATCTGCTGCAGATCTGGTCGCCGCCGGCGGTCTGGGCCGCCTTCAGGCGCTGCTCACACAGCTGATACAGTGCGTCCCAGTTTTTGCCCCGCACCTCGCCGGTGCAGGCGCAGCCGATGGACTGGGTAAAGGGCACCCGGCGCATCAGCCCACCGATGCCACGCACGCGCGGGGCATCTCGCATAAATGCCGTTCAGCTCCTCGGCCAGCTCTGCGCAGTTCTTATCCGCACAGCCGATGGCGAACAGCGTGTCCGTCAGGCGGCAGACCACCCGCTCTGCAGGGCGGTCGTAGTACTTTTTCCACTGGTTGGCCACAAAACAGACCAGCTGGTTCATCACGGCATCGCCCTGCCGGGTGCGCATCCCGTCCTCATCGTCCAGCGCCACCAGCGCCAGCGAAGCACAGCGGTGAGCATCCGTCCACTCATCCAGCCGGGTGCAGAACTCCGTTTCAAAATAACGGCGGTTGAACACGCCGGTCAGGAAATCGTGATTCATATCGTCCCGGCAGAGCTCCCGCTCCCGCGCGGTCATCCGATCCTCCGGCAGGTCGCTGCCCGCCAGCGGAGCCGTCATCTGCAGCTGCCAGAGCTTGCCGTCCGCCTCGATCAGGCGCGCAGCACGCAGTCCACCTGCCCATTGCGCAGGACATAATCCACCTGCAGGCCATCGTCCTGCCAGGTGTCCGCGGCCTCCTCATCGGCTTCCGTCAGGGTCACGTCTTCAAAGGCGGTCTGTGCGTTTTCTGCAAAGGCGCGCAGATCCTGTTCCGTCCATTCTTTTTTCATGCGTTTTTCCCCATTATCCGGTGCCGGACTCTCTCCCCTCCGGCACAGCTTTGCCACACGGCCGCTGAAAGCGCAGCCCCATTACCGGAATTATACCATCTCGTGCCGGGCGTTTCCAGCAAAACGCACAAACTTTAACGTATTTTTTTACATTTTCGTCAAACTGCTAAACACACTCCGGATTTCCGGCCTGGTTATGTACGGCAGTACACGGCGCACTCCGCCAGAATGCGCTTGGCCAGCGCGGCAGTGTCGAACCCGTCGGCGGCGCGCCAGCTCCAGTTTCCGCCCAGCTTGCCGGGGCTGTTCAGGTGGCTTCCTCGCCCAGGCCCAGCCAGTCGGCCATGGGGATGATGGCACGGTCGGCCACAGAGCCAAGCGCGGCCCGGAGCAGCGCGGTGCGGGCCGCCTCTGTTTTGACAGCGGCCACCTCCTTTGCGGTGGGCTGACAGCCGGTCAGATGCAGGTAGGCGGCGGCCACAGCCTTCTCCTTGGCCGATGCGCTCTCGTCCCACCAGGCGGTCAGCGTCGTGTTGTCATGGGTGCCGGGGTAGACCACGCTGTTCTTGACGTGGTTGTGGGGCAGGTACTCGCTGTCCCCGCCGCCGAACGCGAACTGCAGCACCTTCATGCCCGGGAAGGTGCTGTCTGCCAGCAGCTCCCGCACACTGGGGAAGAGCTCGCCCAGATCCTCGGCGATGATGGGCAGCTTGCCCAGCGCACCTTCCAGCGCGTTGAACAGCTCCATCCGGGGGCCGGTCTCCCACTTGCCGGTCTTGGCGGTAGTGCTGTCTGCCGGGATGGCCCAGTAGGTGTCAAAACCGCGGAAGTGGTCGATGCGGAGCATGTCATAGATGCCCAGCGCATGGCGGACACGCTGGATCCACCAGGCATATCCGGTCTGCTTATGGTAGGGCCAGTTGTACAGCGGGTTGCCCCAGAGCTGGCCTTCTGCCGAGAAGTAATCCGGCGGGCAGCCTGCCACCCGGGCAAAGCCGCCGTCTGCATCCAGCTCAAACAGCGGGCCGCCCACCCAGGCATCCACGGAATCTGCCGAGACATAGATGGGGATATCGCCCAGGATCTGCACGTTGTTGGCGTTGGCGTAGGCTTTCAGCTTCTTCCACTGGATGCTGAACTCGTACTGCAGAAACTTCCAGAAGCCGATCTCTTCCTCGTTCTCTGCCTTAAAAGCTTCCAGCGCCTGCGGCTCCCGCTTGCGGTACTCCCGGGGCCACTCGGTCCAGCTCTTCATGCCGTTGGCGGTCTTGAGGGCCATGTAGAGAGCATAATCCTCCAGCCAGCCCTCGTTTTCCAGCGTGAAGGCATAGTACGCATCCGGATAGTAATGGGCACAGCCGTGCTGGCCCGCGCACTGCCTGCGCCAGGCGGCGTAGGCGGCACGCAGGATCTTGTAGCGGCTGGTGTACAGGGTGCCGTAATCCACGTTCAGCGGGTCCTTGCCCCAAGGCTCGGCCTTGAGCTGGGCGGCTGTCAGCAGCCCCTCGGCTTTCAGAGCATCCAGATCAATGAAATAAGGGTTGCCCGCAAAGGCAGAGCAGCTCTGGTAGGGGCTGTCCCCATAGCCCGTGGGGCTCAGGGGCAGGATCTGCCAGATCTTCTGGCCTGCCGCCGCAAGGAAATCCACAAATTTTTCTGCCTTTTTGCCAAAGCAGCCGATCCCGTAGGGCCGGGCAGGCTGGACACCGGCATCAGAATACCACTTTCACGCATTGTAAATCCTTCCTCGTCTCAAACTTTTTGCTGGGGCTTGTCTGTTTTCTATCATAACATAACTGCAGACTATTTTCCACAGGCAAAAAACGTGGTATACTTGTTTTTATATTAGGAGGTGCTTATGCAGCCAACCGAAAAATACTATGAACACGATGCCTACCGCCGGGAGGCGGTGGGGCATATTTTAGCCGCAGAGCCGGACAGCCAGACCGGCGGCGGGCGCATCGCGCTGGACGGTACGGTGTTTTACCCCGAGGGCGGCGGCCAGCCTGCCGACCGGGGCACCCTGACCCTTGCCGACGGCACGGTGCTGACCGTCACCGATGTCCACGAGCAGGCAGGTGTCATCTGGCACATGGTCACTTCCCTGCCCGCCGGGGCGGTGCCCGGGGCCGAAGCAGCACAG
>ENA-OQCN01001065-OQCN01001065.1-human-gut-metagenome-genome-assembly--contig:-NODE-1065-length-14024-cov-9.189609_pt1 | contig 14024 bp, 9 predicted proteins | sample MGYA00242497_ERZ504576 | MGnify/ENA primary metagenome ERZ504576 (study PRJEB26092, sample SAMD00036296) | human gut metagenome | host: Homo sapiens | study: EMG produced TPA metagenomics assembly of...
ATAAAAAAAGTTCTTGACAAACCTCTATAGGTTTGGTATTCTGCTAGAGGAATAGCTGCCGAAGACAGCAGGTGCCGTTAGGCATAAGGTTAAAACGCCTGCCGAGGAAAGATTCATTCTTACAAAGTTTAGGATTGATAAAACCTCTCTGTCTTGTGCGGAGAGGTCTTTTTGTAAGTACTAATATTGAAGTACCTTTCGTAAAGGAGCAGCGCAGCCTAAAAAAATAAGGAGGTGCACTAATTCATGGCAAAAGTAGAACTTAAAAAGCCTGTCGTAGAAGAAATCGCTAACAGCATCAATGGTGCAGCAAGCGTAGTATTAGTTAGCTACAAAGGTATCACTGTTGAACAGGATACAAAGATGCGTAAGGAATTAAGAGAAGCTGGTGTTACTTATAAAGTATACAAAAACACAATGATGAACTTTGCATTCAAAGGAACTCCTTGTGAAGAATTATGCCAGCACTTAGAAGGAACAAATGCATTAGCAGTATGCGCAGAAGACGCAACTGCACCGGCAAGAATTCTTGCTAAATATGCAAAAGACGTTCCGACTCTGGAATTAGTAGCAGGTGTTGTTGAAGACACTTACTATGATAAAGCTGGAATCGAAGCTCTTGCAAAAGTACCATCAAGAGAAGAACTTCTTGGAAAATTGCTTGGAAGTATCCAGTCTCCGATTACAAACTTCGCTCGTGTGCTTAACCAGATTGCTGAACAGCAGGGTGGCGCAGCAGCAGAATAATGTGCGGTAGAAAATAAGAAATATGACCGGTTATCCGGTACTCTAAAATTGAAAAACGAAAAAATGGAGGTAAATTTAAAATGGCAAAATTAACAACAGCAGAATTTATTGAAGCTATCAAAGAATTATCTGTATTAGAATTAAACGAATTAGTAAAAGCTTGTGAAGAAGAATTCGGTGTATCCGCAGCAGCAGGTGTTGTAGTTGCAGCAGCAGGAGATGCAGCAGGCGCAGCAGAAGAAAAAGATGAATTTGACGTAGAACTGACAGAAGTTGGCCCTAACAAAGTTAAAGTTATCAAAGTAGTTCGTGAAGTAACTGGATTAGGCTTAAAAGAAGCGAAAGAAGTTGTTGACGGAGCTCCTAAAGTTGTTAAAGAAGGCGCATCTAAAGCAGAAGCTGAAGAAATCAAAACAAAACTTGAAGGCGAAGGCGCTAAAGTTACTCTTAAATAATTTAAGTGTAAACTTGCCAGAACTTTTGACCCCGACATCTTTGGATGTCGGGGTTTTGTTTATCCAAGAATGAAAAATTTTAATGAAAAAATTTAGTTAAAAAAATGCTTGACATGCATTATAGAATGTGATAAAGTGAAAAATGCACTATTATGGAAACTTATGCCTGTTATTCTATTTATTTATAAATTTACAGGAAGAAAACAGGATCTGAATCATAATCCATAATAAAATTAAAACATACAAGGGGTGAAACGTCAATGGAGAAAAACAGAATCCGTCCCATTAAATCCGGTAAGAGCATGAGAATGACTTACCAGCGCCAGAAAGAGGTACTGGAAATGCCGAATCTGATTGAAGTTCAGAAAGACTCTTATCAGTGGTTTTTGGACGAAGGTCTTAATGAAGTTTTTGAAGATATCTCTCCAATCGCAGATTATAGCGGTAAGTTAAGCTTGGAATTTGTTGACTTTACTTTATGCGAAGATGAAGTAAAATACTCCATCGAAGAGTGTAAAGAAAGAGATGCGACTTATGCTGCACCTTTAAAAGTAAAGGTAAGATTATACAACAAAGAAAATGACGAAGTCAGTGAACACGAGATTTTTATGGGTGATTTACCACTGATGACTGCTACAGGAACGTTTGTAATTAACGGTGCTGAACGAGTAATTGTCAGCCAGTTGGTTCGTTCTCCAGGCATCTACTACGCAATCGCTCATGATAAACTGGGTAAGACCTTGTATTCTGCTACAGTTATTCCGAACAGGGGTGCATGGCTGGAATATGAGACGGATTCCAATGACGTGTTCTATGTTCGTGTAGACAGAACAAGAAAAGTCCCGATTACAGTTCTCATTCGTGCTTTAGGTGTAGGTACAAATGCAGAAATTATAGATTTATTCGGTGAAGAACCAAAGATTCTTGCAAGTTTTGGTAAAGATACATCTGAGGATTATCATACAGGTCTTTTAGAGCTGTATAAGAAAATTCGTCCAGGTGAACCGCTTGCAGTAGACAGCGCAGAGAGTCTGATTAATGGCATGTTCTTTGACGCAAGACGTTATGACCTGGCAAAAGTAGGTCGTTATAAATTTAATAAAAAACTGTTATTAAGAAACCGTATTGTAGGGCATCCGCTGGCTGAAGAAGTTGTAGATGTCACAACAGGTGAAATTATTGCAGAAGCAGGTACAGTTGTAACAAAAGCACTGGCTGACCAGATTCAGAATGCAGCTGTTCCTTTCGTATGGATTCAGGGCGAAGAGCGTAAAATCAAAGTACTGTCCAGTATGATGGTAGACCTCACAAGCTTTGTTGATATTGACCCGGAAGAAGTTGGTGTTTCCGAGATGGTTTACTATCCGGTACTGGCTAAGATTCTGGAAGAAAATGAAGACATTGAAGATATCAAAGAAGCAATCCGCCGTGATATTCATGAATTAATTCCGAAGCATATTACAAAAGAAGACATTTTTGCTTCTATCAACTACAATATGCATCTGGAATATGGTCTGGGAAATGATGATGATATTGACCACTTAGGAAACAGACGTATCCGTGCAGTTGGTGAATTACTTCAGAACCAGTACAGAATCGGTCTTTCCAGACTGGAAAGAGTCGTTCGTGAAAGAATGACAACACAGGACAGCGACACAATTTCTCCGCAGTCCTTAATCAATATCAAACCGGTAACTGCAGCAGTGAAAGAATTTTTCGGTTCTTCCCAGCTGTCACAGTTCATGGATCAGAACAACCCTCTTGGTGAGTTAACTCATAAGAGACGTTTATCCGCACTCGGTCCTGGTGGTCTGTCCCGTGACCGTGCAGGTTTCGAGGTTCGAGACGTTCACTATTCTCATTATGGAAGAATGTGCCCGATTGAAACCCCTGAAGGTCCGAACATCGGTCTGATTAACTCCCTTGCATCTTATGCAAGAATTAATAATTATGGATTCGTTGAGGCTCCATATCGTAAAATCGATAAATCTGATCCGAAAAATCCTCGTGTTACAGATGAAGTTGTTTATATGACAGCTGACGAAGAAGATAATTACCATGTAGCACAGGCGAATGAGCCGTTGGATGCAGAGGGTCATTTCATTCATAAAAACGTATCCGGTCGTTACAGAGAAGAAACTCAGGAATATGAACGCCATATGTTTGATTACATGGACGTATCTCCTAAGATGGTATTCTCCGTTGCTACAGCGCTGATTCCGTTCTTACAGAACGATGATGCGAACCGTGCGCTGATGGGTTCCAACATGCAGCGTCAGGCCGTTCCGCTTCTTACAACAGAAGCTCCTGTAGTAGGTACCGGTATGGAAGCAAAAGCAGCAGTTGACTCCGGTGTCTGCGTTGTTGCAAAAAATTCCGGTGTTGTAGAGTGTGCAGCTTCCAAAGAAATCATTATCCGTACAGATGATGGAAAGAAAGACGTTTATCATCTGACAAAATTTATGCGTAGTAACCAGAGTAACTGTTACAACCAGAGACCGATTGTGTTCAAAGGTGAGAGAGTAGAAGCCGGACAGGTTATTGCAGATGGTCCTTCTACATCAAATGGTGAACTTGCATTAGGTAAGAATCCATTAATCGGATTCATGACCTGGGAAGGTTATAACTACGAGGATGCCGTTCTGCTTAGTGAAAGACTGGTTCAGGATGACGTTTATACTTCTGTTCATATTGAAGAATATGAAGCAGAAGCCAGAGATACAAAACTCGGACCGGAAGAAATCACAAGAGACGTTCCAGGCGTTGGTGATGATGCATTAAAAGATTTGGATGAACGTGGTATCATCCGTATCGGTGCAGAAGTACGTGCCGGAGATATTCTTGTTGGTAAAGTAACTCCAAAAGGAGAAACAGAACTGACAGCAGAAGAAAGGCTGCTTCGTGCGATTTTCGGTGAAAAAGCACGTGAAGTTCGTGACACTTCCTTAAAAGTACCGCATGGTGAATACGGTATTATCGTAGATGCAAAAGTATTCACAAGAGAAAATGGTGACGAACTGTCTCCTGGTGTAAATCAGGCAGTACGTATTTATATTGCTCAGAAGAGAAAAATTTCCGTTGGTGATAAGATGGCCGGACGTCACGGTAACAAGGGTGTTGTTTCCCGTGTCCTTCCTGTAGAAGATATGCCATTCTTACCAAACGGCCGTCCGCTGGATATCGTACTGAATCCTCTGGGTGTACCTTCCCGAATGAATATCGGACAGGTCCTCGAGATTCATTTAAGTCTTGCGGCAAAAGCACTTGGATTTAACATTGCAACACCGGTATTCGACGGTGCAAACGAGGTTGATATTCAGGATACCCTCAGACTTGCAAATGACTATGTAAACATGGAATGGGATGAGTTTGAGGCAAAACATAAAGATACATTAAACCCGGAAGTAATGCAGTATCTGTCAGACAACAGAGAACACAGAAAACTGTGGAAAGGTGTTCCGATTTCCAGTGATGGTAAAGTAAGACTTCGTGACGGTCGTACAGGTGAATACTTCGACAGCCCTGTAACAATCGGACACATGCATTACCTGAAACTGCATCACCTGGTAGACGATAAGATTCATGCACGTTCTACCGGTCCATACTCACTGGTAACACAGCAGCCGCTGGGTGGTAAAGCTCAGTTTGGTGGTCAGCGTTTCGGAGAGATGGAGGTTTGGGCACTTGAAGCTTATGGTGCTTCCTATACTCTGCAGGAAATTCTGACTGTAAAATCCGATGATGTAATCGGACGTGTTAAGACTTATGAAGCGATTATTAAGGGCGAGAATATTCCGGAGCCTGGTATTCCGGAATCATTCAAAGTACTTCTCAAAGAATTACAGTCCTTGGGTCTGGATGTCAGAGTCTTAAAAGATGATATGACAGAAGTGGAAATCATGGAAAATATCGATTATGGCGAGACTGATATGCGTTCTATTATCGAAGGTGATTCCAGACACCACAGAGATGACGAAGATTACGGCAACTACGGATTCCAGAAACAGGAATTTGAAGGTGAAGAATTAGTCGATGTGGAAGAAGAAGACAATGACGATGATTTACTGAGCGTAGATGAGGATACTCTGGAAGAGTAAGGAAAGGAGTCCACAATGCCAGAAACAGCAAATAAAGAGGTATACCAGCCAATGACCTTTGATGCTATTAAAATCGGTTTGGCATCTCCTGAAAAAATTCGGGAATGGTCAAGAGGCGAGGTTAAAAAACCGGAAACTATTAATTATAGAACCTTGAAACCGGAAAAAGACGGTCTTTTCTGCGAGAAAATCTTTGGACCAAGCAAAGACTGGGAATGTCATTGCGGTAAATATAAGAAAATTCGCTATAAAGGCGTTGTTTGTGACCGATGCGGCGTTGAAGTTACAAAAGCAAGTGTACGTCGTGAACGTATGGGACATATCGAGCTTGCAGCTCCGGTATCCCATATCTGGTACTTCAAGGGAATCCCATCCAGAATGGGGCTGATTCTTGACCTTTCACCAAGGTCTCTGGAAAAAGTTCTGTATTTTGCAAGCTACATCGTTCTTGATGCAGGAAAAACAGAGCTTCAGTATAAACAGATACTGACAGAAAAAGAGTATCAGGAAGCTTGTGCAAAATATGGTTATTCTGCATTCCGTGTAGGTATGGGTGCAGAATCCATCAAAGAATTGCTTGAAGCAATTGACCTTGAAAAAGAATCAGCAGAATTAAAAGCAGGTTTAAAAGATTCAACAGGTCAGAAACGTGCACGTATCGTAAAACGTCTTGAAGTTGTAGAAGCATTTAAAGAATCAGGAAATCGTCCGGAATGGATGATTATGACAGTTGTTCCGGTTATTCCGCCAGACTTACGTCCAATGGTTCAGCTTGACGGCGGACGTTTTGCAACATCTGATTTAAATGACCTGTACAGAAGAATTATCAACCGTAATAACCGTCTGAAAAGACTGCTTGAACTCGGAGCTCCTGACATTATCGTTCGTAATGAAAAGAGAATGTTACAGGAAGCAGTCGATGCTCTGATTGATAATGGACGTCGTGGTCGTCCGGTAACAGGACCTGGAAACAGAGCATTGAAATCCCTTTCTGATATGCTCAAAGGTAAATCAGGACGTTTCCGTCAGAACCTTCTGGGTAAACGTGTTGACTACTCAGGACGTTCAGTTATCGTTGTAGGACCGGAACTGAAGATTTATCAGTGTGGTCTGCCAAAAGAAATGGCAATCGAGCTGTTTAAACCTTTCGTTATGAAAGAACTGGTAAGCAACGGAAATGCACATAATATTAAAAATGCGAAAAAGATGGTAGAGAAACTCGACCCGGAAGTATGGGACGTTCTCGAAGAAGTAATTAAAGAGCATCCGGTTATGTTAAACCGTGCCCCTACACTGCACCGTCTTGGTATTCAGGCATTCGAGCCAATCCTTGTAGAAGGTAAGGCTATCAAGCTGCATCCGCTTGTTTGTACTGCATTCAATGCCGATTTCGATGGTGACCAGATGGCGGTTCATCTTCCACTGTCCGTTGAAGCACAGGCAGAGTGCCGTTTCCTGCTTCTCTCACCAAACAACCTGTTAAAACCATCCGATGGTGGTCCGGTAGCCGTTCCTTCACAGGATATGGTTCTTGGTATTTATTATCTGACACAGGAAAGACCTGGTGTTAAGGGAGAAGGAAAATACTTCAAGAGCGTAAACGAAGCAATTCTGGCTTATGAAAACCAGGTTATTACGCTTCAGACAAAAATCCATGTACACATGGAAAAAACAATGCCGGATGGAACTGTTCTTTCCGGTACAGTAGAATCTACACTTGGACGTTTCTTATTTAATGAAATCATTCCTCAGGATTTAGGTTTTGTAGACCGTACAATTCCGGGAAATGAATTAAAACCGGAAGTTGACTTCCTGTAGGTAAGAAACAGTTAAAACAGATTCTTGAAAAAGTTATCAATACACACGGTGCTACAAGAACAGCAGAAGTGCTGGATAAGATTAAAGCAACCGGTTATAAATATTCAACAAGAGCTGCGATGACCGTATCAATTTCTGATATGACTGTGCCGCCTCAGAAACCGGAAATGATTCAGAAAGCACAGGATACCGTAGACTTAATTACAAAGAACTTCAAACGTGGTCTTATCACAGAAGAAGAAAGATACAAAGAAGTTGTTGAAACATGGAAAAAGACCGATGATGAGCTGACACGTGTACTGCTGTCCGGTCTGGATAAGTACAACAACATCTTTATGATGGCTGACTCCGGAGCCCGTGGTTCTGACAAGCAGATTAAACAGCTTGCCGGTATGCGTGGTCTGATGGCTGATACAACCGGTCATACAATCGAGTTGCCTATCAAATCAAACTTCCGTGAAGGGCTTGATGTACTGGAATACTTCATGTCAGCGCATGGAGCTCGAAAAGGTATGTCCGATACTGCTCTTCGTACAGCCGATTCCGGTTACCTGACAAGACGTCTGGTAGATGTTTCTCAGGACTTAATCGTTCGTGAAGTTGACTGTAGTGAAAACAGAAACGAAATTCCGGGTATGTGGGTAAAAGCCTTCATGGATGGAAGAGAAGAAATCGAAAGTCTTCAGGAACGTATCACAGGTCGTTTCTCCTGTGAGACAATTAAAGATAAAAATGGTGAAGTAATCGTAAAAGCAAATCATATGATTACACCAAAACGTGCTGCAAGAATCGTAAATGACGGTGTAAAAGCAGATGGAACTGGCTACGATGCAGTAAAAATCCGTACCATTCTTACCTGTAAATGTCATATTGGTGTCTGCGCAAAATGCTATGGTGCAAACATGGCAACAGGTGAAGCAGTACAGGTTGGTGAATCTGTAGGTATCATTGCTGCTCAGTCTATCGGTGAACCTGGTACACAGCTGACCATGCGTACCTTCCATAACGGTGGTGTTGCCGGTGGAGATATTACACAGGGTCTTCCTCGTGTCGAGGAGCTTTTTGAAGCAAGAAAGCCAAAAGGTCTTGCGATTATCACAGAAATCAAAGGTATTGCTACCATTAAAGATACTAAGAAGAAACGTGAAATCATTGTTACAGACAACGAAGATGGAAACTCCAAGACTTACCTGATTCCTTATGGCTCCCGTATTAAGATTCAGGATGGACAGGTACTTGAAGCAGGTGATGAACTGACAGAAGGTTCTGTAAATCCACATGATATTCTGAAGATTAAAGGAGTACGTGCCGTTCAGGATTACATGATTCAGGAAGTACAGCGAGTATATCGTCTGCAGGGTGTAGAAATCAATGATAAACATATCGAAGTTATCGTTCGTCAGATGCTGAAGAAGATTCGTATCGAAGATAACGGAGATACAGAATTCCTTCCGGGAACATTAGTTGACGTTCTTGACTTTGAAGAAGAGAACGAAAGACTGATTGAAGAAGGCAAAGAACCGGCAGAAGGAAAACAGGTTATGCTTGGTATTACAAAAGCATCTCTTGCTACAAACTCCTTCCTGTCAGCAGCTTCCTTCCAGGAAACAACAAAAGTTCTGACAGAAGCAGCAATCAAAGGTAAGATTGACCCGTTGATTGGTCTGAAAGAAAATGTTATCATTGGTAAACTGATTCCGGCTGGTACAGGTATGAAACAGTATTCCAATATTAAGCTTGATACTGATGAAGAAGAAGTTGAGTTTGACGAAATGGAAGAAAATGAAGACGTAACAGTTGGTGAGGAAACCACAGAGGATACAGAAGAAACACTTACAGGTGCTGTTGATGAAGTAGAACTTTCCGAAGAGGAAGAAGAAGCAGAATTAACAGAAGAGTAATAATAGTAAGAAAATAAATGCAAAAGACTGTTTTGTCAGATAACTGGCAAAATAGTCTTTTGTTTTTCTCTTTCATAGACGGATAAATGAGTGTGAGGGTCGGATTTTTGAAAAGAAAAATAAAAAAACAAAAAATACCTTGACAGCAACTTTTTCCACAGATATAATGAGGAGGCGTGCACAGGACTGCGTATTTTTTGTGCGCGATAAAAAAAGTTTATTCATAAGAATGAATAACTGGCAGCCACTTATTTCTTCTATATAATATGGCAGAAGAAAAATAATACAGGAGGTGAAAGGAATGCCAACATTCAATCAGTTAGTAAGAAAAGGACGTCAGACTTCCGTTAAAAAGTCTACAGCTCCGGCACTGCAGAAGAGCTTCAACTCTTTACAGAAGAAGACAACAGATATGTCTTCTCCACAGAAAAGAGGTGTGTGTACAGCGGTTAAAACTGCTACACCTAAAAAACCTAACTCTGCTCTTAGAAAAATCGCCAGAGTTCGTCTCTCAAACGGAATCGAGGTAACAAGCTATATCCCAGGTGAAGGACATAACTTACAGGAACATAGCGTTGTTCTTATCCGTGGTGGTAGAGTAAAAGACTTACCAGGTACAAGATACCACATCATCCGTGGTACATTAGATACCGCAGGCGTTGCAAACAGACGTCAGGCCCGTTCTAAATACGGTGCTAAAAGACCGAAAAAATAATAAATTCGGCCAGGCGGTAAAAATTTCCGCTTGATTTATTATAGTAGAAATTATCATTTGAAATCACAGATATAACTATTGATTTTGTACGGGGATTCCATAAGCCCAACGGAGTGGCTGCGGGTTTATATAGAGAATTTACCGCGTACGGACATACGCTTATAGTTGTGTGAGTACCGATGATTTAATCTTTGGGACAATGTCATTTGTCTATTAACAATGAAAATGATTAAGGAGGGAAGTAACGTGCCACGTAAAGGACATACTCAGAAAAGAGACGTTTTAGCTGACCCGTTATACGGAAACAAAGTGGTAACAAAACTTATCAATAACATTATGTTAGATGGTAAGAAAGGTGTTGCTCAGAAAATCGTATACGGTGCATTCGCTAAATGTGAGGAAAAAGCCGGAAAACCGGCAATCGAAGTATTCGAAGAAGCAATGAACAACATTATGCCTGTTCTGGAAGTAAAAGCAAGACGTATCGGTGGTGCAACATATCAGGTACCAATCGAGGTTAGACCGGAAAGACGTCAGGCTTTAGCTCTTCGCTGGATTACTCTCTACTCTCGTAAAAGAGGAGAGAAAACAATGGAAGACAGACTGGCAAATGAATTATTAGATGCAATGAACAATACAGGCGCATCTGTTAAGAAGAAAGAAGACATGCATAAGATGGCTGAGGCAAATAAAGCATTTGCTCACTATCGATTCTAATTCAATAGGAGGAAAATCCATTGGCTGGAAGAGAATATCCGTTAGAGAGAACCAGAAACATTGGTATTATGGCACATATCGATGCCGGTAAGACTACTCTTACAGAGCGTATCTTATACTATACCGGTGTTAACTATAAAATCGGTGATACTCATGAAGGTACTGCTACCATGGACTGGATGGAACAGGAACAGGAAAGAGGTATCACAATTACTTCAGCCGCAACAACTTGTCACTGGACTTTACAGGAAAACTGTAAAGCAAAACCAGGTGCACTGGAACATCGTATCAATATCATTGATACTCCAGGACACGTAGACTTCACAGTAGAAGTTGAACGTTCCTTACGTGTACTTGACGGTGCAGTTGGTGTATTCTGTGCAAAAGGCGGCGTTGAGCCTCAGTCTGAAAATGTATGGCGTCAGGCAGATACCTACAATGTACCACGTATGGCATTCATCAATAAGATGGATATCTTAGGTGCAAACTTCTACAATGCAGTAGATCAGATTAAGACTCGTTTAGGTAAAAACGCAATTTGCCTTCAGTTACCAATCGGTAAAGAAGACGAGTTCAAAGGAATCATCGACTTATTCGAAATGAAAGCTTACATCTACAATGATGATAAGGGTGAGGATATCACAATCACAGACATTCCTGAAGATATGCAGGAAGATGCAGAACTGTATCATACAGAACTCATCGAAAAAATCTGTGAATTAGACGATGATTTAATGATGGAATACCTTGAAGGTGAAGAACCTTCTATCGATGCATTAAAAGCAGCTCTGAGAAAAGGTACATGTGAATGTGCAGCTGTTCCGGTTTGCTGTGGTTCTGCATACAGAAACAAAGGTGTTCAGAAATTACTGGATGCAATTCTTGAATTCATGCCAGCTCCTACAGACATCCCGGCTATCAAGGGTGTTGATATGGACGGAAATGAAATTGAGAGACATTCTTCTGATGAAGAACCATTCTCAGCTTTAGCATTCAAGATTATGGCTGACCCATTCGTTGGTAAGCTTGCATTCTTCCGTGTATATTCAGGTACAATGAACTCCGGTTCTTACGTACTGAACGCTACAAAAGGTAAAAAAGAACGTGTTGGTCGTATCCTTCAGATGCACGCTAACAAGAGACAGGAACTTGATAAAGTTTATTCAGGTGATATCGCAGCTGCTGTTGGTTTCAAAAACACAACAACAGGTGATACAATCTGTGATGAACAGCATCCGGTAATCCTGGAATCCATGGAATTCCCGGAACCAGTTATTGAGCTTGCTATCGAGCCTAAGACAAAAGCTGGACAGGGTAAACTGGGTGAAGCTTTAGTAAAACTTGCTGAAGAAGACCCGACATTCCGTGCTCATACAGATCAGGAAACTGGTCAGACAATTATCGCTGGTATGGGTGAGCTTCATCTGGATATCATCGTTGACCGTCTGCTTCGTGAATTCAAAGTAGAAGCTAACGTTGGTGCTCCTCAGGTTGCTTACAAAGAAACCATCACAAAAGCAGTTGACGTTGACAGCAAATATGCAAAACAGTCCGGTGGACGTGGTCAGTACGGTCACTGTAAAGTTAAATTCGAGCCTATGGATGCCAACGGTGAAGAACTGTACAAGTTTGAATCCACAGTTGTTGGTGGTGCTATTCCGAAGGAATACATCCCGGCAGTAGGCGAAGGTATCGAAGAAGCTATGAAAGCTGGTATCCTTGGAGGATTCCCAGTTGTTGGTGTACATGCAAATGTATACGATGGTTCTTACCATGAAGTCGACTCCTCTGAAATGGCATTCCACATTGCTGGTTCTTTAGCATTCAAAGATGCTATGCAGAAAGCAGCACCAGTACTTCTTGAGCCAATCATGAAAGTCGAAGTAACAACACCGGAAGATTACATGGGTGATGTTATTGGTGATATTAACTCTCGTCGTGGACGTATCGAAGGTATGGACGATATCGGCGGTGGTAAAATGATTCGTGGATATGTTCCGCTTTCCGAAATGTTCGGATATGCAACAGACCTGCGTTCCAGAACACAGGGTCGTGGTAACTACTCCATGTTCTTTGAAAAATACGAGCCAGTACCAAAATCCGTACAGGAAAAAGTACTCGCTGGTAAAGCTACAAAATAATCAGTCGTATTTATTGATAAAAAAACTTGCAAATATCCTTGATTTGCAATATAATCAAGGATAGCAGGTTGAATATATTTTAATATAATATTGGTATATTCCGACGTCTCGTAATGAGGCAGTAAGCAAACAAAAATTGCCCGTACGGGGCGCATAAACAAGGAGGACATTCAAAATGGCAAAAGCTAAATTTGAAAGAAGCAAACCGCATTGTAACATTGGTACCATCGGACACGTTGACCATGGTAAAACAACATTAACAGCTGCAATCACAAAAGTTCTGGCTGAAAGAGTTGCTGGTAACTCAGCTACAGATTTCGAGAACATTGATAAAGCTCCAGAAGAAAGAGAACGTGGTATCACAATTTCTACAGCACACGTTGAATATGAAACAGAACATCGTCACTATGCACACGTTGACTGCCCAGGACATGCCGATTACGTTAAAAACATGATCACAGGTGCTGCTCAGATGGATGGTGCTATCTTAGTTGTAGCTGCAACTGATGGTGTTATGGCTCAGACAAAAGAACATATCCTTCTGTCTCGTCAGGTAGGTGTTCCTTACATCGTTGTATTCCTGAACAAATGTGATATGGTTGATGACGAAGAACTTCTTGAACTGGTAGAAATGGAAGTTCGTGAACTGTTAGACGAATATGATTTCCCAGGCGATGATACTCCAATCATCAAAGGTTCTGCTCTGAAAGCTCTGGAAGATCCAGCAAGCGAATGGGGCGACAAAATCATGGAACTTATGGATGCTGTAGACAGCTACATTCCAGACCCACAGCGTGACACAGACAAACCATTCATCATGCCTGTAGAAGACGTATTCTCTATCACAGGTCGTGGTACAGTTGCTACTGGTAGAGTAGAAGCTGGTGTTCTTCACGTATCTGAAGAAGTTGAAATCGTTGGTCTGAAAGAAGAAACACGTAAAGTTGTTGTAACTGGTATCGAAATGTTCCGTAAACTGTTAGACGAAGCTCAGGCTGGTGATAACATCGGTGCACTTCTTCGTGGTGTTCAGAGAAACGAAATCGAAAGAGGACAGGTTCTTGCTAAACCAGGAACAATCACATGCCATACAAAATTCACAGCTCAGGTTTACGTTCTGACAAAAGATGAAGGTGGTCGTCATACACCGTTCTTCAACAACTATCGTCCACAGTTCTACTTCAGAACAACAGACGTAACAGGTGTTTGTAACTTACCAGAAGGTACAGAAATGTGCATGCCTGGTGATAACGTAGAAATGACAATCGAACTGATTCACCCAATCGCTATGAGCCAGGGTCTTACATTCGCTATCCGTGAAGGTGGACGTACTGTAGGATCAGGACGTGTTGCTACAATCATCGAGTAATCACTGACTAATATATATTGAGTACCGCAAGGTACATGTGTCCAAACGTAAGATACCCCGGAAC
>ENA-OQCN01001066-OQCN01001066.1-human-gut-metagenome-genome-assembly--contig:-NODE-1066-length-14019-cov-2.127915_pt1 | contig 14019 bp, 24 predicted proteins | sample MGYA00242497_ERZ504576 | MGnify/ENA primary metagenome ERZ504576 (study PRJEB26092, sample SAMD00036296) | human gut metagenome | host: Homo sapiens | study: EMG produced TPA metagenomics assembly of...
TTGAAACATTTAAAACAGGTAGTCAAAACATTGGATACAGCCAATGATCAATTAAAAAATTAGATGCACCATTAAAACGGCAGAAAATATTTCTACTACAGTGGATGAAGTGAACCAGAGCGCAAAAGAGGCGTTTGTGAGTGTGATGAGTTCACTTAGCGAAAATGTACAAAATGCCAAAGACTGGTTTCAAAATAAAAAGAATGGAAAAGAAAGTATTGAAACAAAGGAGGATGAATGACATGGATGAAAAACAATTAATTGATGATTTAGAAAAAGAATCGATGCTAGAACTTGAAGTGATGCATGAATCCGAAAATACAGATAATGAAAGAATCATTGAGGATGCTAAGAGTAAAATTGAAAAGTTGTTTGATGATTTGCGTGATTTATTAAAAGACGCTTCAGATCCTGAAAAAGTAAAGGAAGCTTTATCGCAAGCTAAGGATGATGCAAAAGATATTCTTTCTTCAACAAAAGATAAAGTGGTTGAAGTCAGTGAGAGTGAACAATTTAAACAAACTGTTTCGGCTGGTAAAGAATTTTTACAGGGCACAGCTGGATTGGTAGTAGATGGCTTTAAATATGGAAAAGAAACATTAAGAAAAAATGATTCTTTACGTAAAGTGATTGATAGAGCGGATGAAAAAGTAGACGAAATTCGTACAAATGATTCTGTTATTCGTGCCGTTGATAAAGCAGAAGAAGTAACTGGTAAAGCTACAGAAGCATTGTTTAGTGGATTGAAGAAAATATTTAACAAGGGGGACGAATAGGAATGAAAAGAATTACCATTTATGATGTTGCCAAAGAGGCAGATGTCTCATTAGCAACTGTATCACGTGTTATTAATGATAGTAATGTAGTGCGTGAAGATACACGTATGCGTGTTCAACAAGCTATTGAAAAATTGGGATATAAACCAAATGCGATTGCGCAAGGATTAGCTCTTTCAAAAACAACTACAATTTCAATTGTGATGAGTGAAAAGTTATTTGCGTATAATGCGAAGATCTTAAATGGTCTTATGGATGTCGCAAAAATCTATAACTACAACATCATGTTCCATACTACAAGTAAGGGCATTTCAAAAATGCAGGATGTGATTGAATCGATTATTAAGTCACGTGTGGATGGTGTAATTTTATTTAATGACAACTTCTCTGAAGATGAAATGGAAGTCTTACATGAATACCAAATTCCTATGGTTGTAGTTGGAAGTAAGTTAAAAGGACAAAAGATTGGCAACGTTGGAAATGTATATATCAACTTCGAACGTATGGCATATGAATTTGTCAACGAATGCTTCGAAAAAGGTATCGATGATATTTCTATGGTTGAAGATAAATTAAATCTTTCTATGATGGAACAATTAAAAGCGGGTGTAGATCGCGCATATGCTGAAAAGGGATTGGTTTTCAACAAATATGTTACATATGATGATAGCTACAAATCAAGTTATACATTCTTGTCCGATTACTATAAGAGAAATAAGCCAAGCCGTATGGTAATCACATTCCGTGATTCACAAGCCATTGCTTTAATGAATGCTTGTAAAGAGAGTGGATATTCAATTCCAGATGATACACAACTTGTATGTATCTTGAATTCTAAATATTTAACAATGATGCGTCCAATGATTTCTACATACAACATTCCTGAATATGATTTAGGAGCTGTTGCGATGCGTTTATTAACTAAGATGTTAGTGGATGATGAGTCTGTTAAGCAGAATAAAGATATTGAAATCTCATTCTCAAAAATGTTTAGAGAAACTACAAAGTAAGAGTTCATTTTGAACTCTTTTTTTATTTAGTGTATAATCTAAGCATGGAAATAATTTTTATAAATAACGCAAAAGATAGAAGTGTCTATCGATACAAAAAAGACTTTGAAAACATATTAGAACGTGCATGCCAGGTGTTAGAAAGAAAAGGAGATTGGAGTTTATCTGTAATATATGTAACACCTGAACAGATTCACGAAATCAATCGTGACTATCGAAATGTAGATCGTCCAACGGATGTGATTAGTTTTGCGATTCAAGATGATATGAGTGATATGTTGGTGGATGAAGATCAATATGAACTTGGAGACATCTTTATCAATGTGCAAGCTATTCGTGATCAAGCAAGTGCCTATGGACATTCGATTCGTAGAGAAGCTTGTTTCTTATTCTGTCATGGCTTACTTCATTTGATGGGATATGATCACATGAAAGAAGAAGATGAAAAGGTTATGTTTGCCTTACAGGATGAAATTCTAGATGAATTGGTTCAAAGGTAGATTCAAATATGCCTTTCAAGGCCTGTTTTACGCTTTTACTTGTGATCGTAGTATACGTCTTCAAGGCATCTTTGGATTGATTGTTATATTGTTTGGCTTTATCTTTCATTGTTCCATTGAAGAATGGATGATGTTGATTAGTGCAATTGGTTTCGTATGGTTTAGTGAAATTATGAATTCTTGCATTGAAAGATGTGTGGACTATATTTCATTAGAACATAATGAACAAGCTAAACATATTAAAGATATGGCTGCAGGTGCTGTTTTTATTATAAGTGTACTTGCGGCTTGTATAGGGTTATATGTATTTATACCCAAATTATTTTAAATGGGAGGTAAAATGGAAAATTATAAATCAGGATTTATCGCAATTGTTGGAAGACCCAACGCTGGAAAATCAACATTGTTGAATGCATTGTTAAAAGAAAAAATTGCGATCATGTCAGATAAACCAAATACGACAAGAAACAATATTTCGGGTATTTTAACCCATGAAGATTGTCAATATGTATTTGTGGATACGCCAGGTATCCATAAGCCTCAACAACAATTGGGTCGTGTTTTAAATAAAAATGCCTATTCCGCCATGGAAGATTGTGATGTGATCGGATGGATCGTGGATGGTACACAATCTTTTGGAACTGGAGATTCTTTCATTCTAAAAAGAATTGAAACACTTCATAAACCAGTTGTGTTGATTATGAATAAGATCGATAAGTTAGCGAAAGAGCAATTGTTGAAGCGTTTAGTGTATTGGCAAAAACAACATGACTTTAATGATATTGTTCCAATTAGTGCTTTAGACAAAGATAATCTAGACGAATTGTTACACGTATTTAAGGGATACTTACCTGAAGGAGAGCCGATGTTTCCAGAAGAAATGAAATCGGATCATGATATCAACTTTAGAATGTGTGAAATCGTTCGTGAAAAAATCTTATTTAAAACCCATGAAGAGATTCCTCATAGTGTAGCGGTTATTTTAGAACGAAAAGAAAAACGCGGAAATCGTATGTATCTTCAAATGATGGTCGTTGTCGATCGTGAATCGCAAAAGGGAATTTTGATTGGAAAACAAGCGAACATGATTCGTTCCATTCGTTTAGATGCACAAAAAGAATTAAAAGATATGCTTGGATGCAGTGTAGATTTAGAATTGTTTGTTCGTGTAGAAAAGAATTGGCGTAATCATGAAAACAAAATCAAAGAATTTGGTTTAGATGAATTAGAACAAATCGATGAAGACTAAGATTCAAGCCCTTGTATTAAGTGTAAGTGAATATAAAGATAAAGATGGCTTGGTCAAAGTGTTGACTACAGATTCCATTTTAACTTTATACGCAAGAGGACTGTTCAAGCAAAATTCTAAGAATTTACGGCTTGTACAGCCTTTTTTCTTATAATGAATTCATGATTGAAGATAAAACGAAAATGCCTTTATTACTCCAAGGACAAACCATTCATTATTACTATCACATTCAAGAAGATTTATTTAAATCCAGTTGTTGTTTTGTATTACACGATCTGATTTCTAAAACGAAAAAAGAAGAAAAATTATTTAACGTATTACTCGACTGTTGGAACTCGGCAAATCAAAATTTAGATGATTTCTATTTCTGGGCATGTATTGTCTTAAAATATTGCATCGAACAAGAAGGAATACAACCATTTGTGGATGGTTGTGTACATTGTCAAAATATGCGAGTTGAAACTTTATCTTTAAAAGATGGTGGCTTTTTATGTGAAAAGTGCAATCACAATCAATATCCAAAATGGAATGTGGATTCATTAAAAAAATATCGAGCTTTGTTTAAATGTAAAGAAGAGAACTTAGCTTATGTCAAAGAACATTTCACGTTTAACCTTGATGATTTGATCTATCTAGCTAAATGGGTCGAATATCATAGTCAAAAAAGCTATCCAAGCATTTCGTTTTTTAGAAGTATTCGAGGCTTAGAGTGATGTTTCAAGAATTAGCATTTCAAGTTGCACAAAAAGCACATGCAGGTCAAGTTGATAAGGCAGGGAAAGATTATATCCTGCATCCTGCATGGATACAGATATAGAAAAGGCAGTTGCGTATTTGCATGATGTATTAGAAGATACAAATGTTACTGTGGATGAATTAAGAAATATGTTTTCAAATGAAATCGTAGATGGCGTAATCACATTAACGCATAGAAAAGATGAATCTTATTTTGAATATATATCTAGAGTATCTACATCAAAGTTAGCTAAAAAGGTAAAGGCTGCAGATCTTTTACATAATTTGGATATCACAAGAATCAAAGAACCAACAAAAACGGATTATGAAAGACTCGAAAAATACAAGAAAGCGATTCTATATCTAGTGACGCACTAATTTTGTGGTACATAACGATGAAAATAAGAGAACCTATTTTTAAGTGGGGGATTAAAAACAGGCCATGATAAATCGTGGCTTTTCTTTATGTGTGTCTTTGGATTTAGTCTAGAAATTTATTGATAAATAGGATATAATATGAAGTGTATCCTTTTGTCTGTATACATAAAAGAAATGAGGTAAATAACATGAACGAAAAGACATTCAATGATGTAGTAAATCACATGAAAACCTCTGGTTTTGTTTACCAAGGTTCAGAATCTATGGTGGTTTGGCAAATACTTGGGATTTTGGTCCTTTAGGCATTGAATTAAAGAACAATATTAAAAATGCTTGGTGGAAACGTTTCATCCAGGAAAGTGAACACAACGTAGGTTTACAAAGTGCCATCTTAATGAACCCAAATGTATGGGTAGCTAGTGGTCACGTTGGAGGATTTAGTGATCCTTTAATGGATTGTAAAGAATGTAAGAGCCGTTTTAGAGCAGATCAATTGATTGAAGAAGCTAGTAATCACACAGTAAACTGTGGTGGTATGTCAAATGAAGATATGGAAAACTATATTGCTGAACATGAAATCACATGTCCAAAATGTGGCGCTAAAACTTCACAAATATTCGTCAATTTAACTTGATGTTCAAAACATTCCAAGGTGTATTAGAAGATGCGAAAAGTACGATCTATTTACGTCCAGAAACAGCACAAGGTATCTTTGTCAACTTCAAAAACGTACAAAGAACAATGCGTAAAAAATTACCATTCGGTATTGGACAAATTGGTAAGAGTTTCCGTAACGAAATCACACCAGGAAACTTATTTTTCGTACTCGTGAATTCGAACAAATGGAACTTGAATTCTTCTGTAAACCAGGAACCGATTTAGATTGGTTTGAATACTATTGTAAAAACTGTGTTCAAATTCTTAAAAGATTTAGGTATTAATGAAGAAAACATTCGTTTACGTGCTCATGATCCTGAAGAATTAGCACACTACTCAAATGGTACAAGTGATATCGAATACCACTTCTCTGAACCTATCGGATGGGGTGAATTATGGGGTATCGCAGACCGTACAGATTTTGACTTAAAAGCACACCAAACAACTTCTAAACAAAACTTAGAATATTTTGATCAAGAAGCCAATGAAAAATATATTCCTTATGTTATTGAACCTAGTGTAGGTGTTGAACGTTTGATGTTAGCTATTATGTGTGAAGCTTATCAAGAAGAACAATTAGAAAATGATTCTCGTGTTGTATTAAAATTACATCCTGCATTAGCACCATATAAAGTAGCTGTACTTCCATTATCTAAAAAATTATCCGATCAAGGGGATGAAGTATTCGCAAAATTATCAAAACACTTTAGCGTAACATATGATGATGCTCAAAGTATTGGTAAACGTTATCGTCGTCAAGATGCGATTGGTACACCATTCTGCGTAACTGTTGACTTTGAAACAGCTAACGATGGATGTGTAACTATCCGAGATCGTGACACTATGCAACAAGAACGTGTCGCTTTAGATGATCTTGTTTCATATATTGAAAATAGAATCGCATTTTAATGAGCTGGATTAGCGAAGAGGATATAAAGGCAATACGTCAACAAGCCGATATTGTTGACGTAATGTCTCACTATATCACACTTGAAAAACAAGGCAAAAATTATAAAGCCATATGTCCTTTTCATGATGATCATGATCCAAGCTTATCGATTTCGACAGATAAACAAATATTCAAATGTTTTGTGTGTGGCACAGGAGGAAATGTATTTACTTTTGTTCAAAAGATCGAAAATATTTCTTTTCTAGAAGCTGTATGTAAGGTTGCTGAATGGATTCATTATCCTTTACATTTGGATACATCTAAATTTCAAGTGAAAGTCGATGAAAATCAACCTTTATTTGATTGTATACAATCGTATATTCGTTTTTTAACATTTGAACTTGAAAGTGAAAATGGAGAAAGCGTAAAAAGGTATTTAAGTCAACGAAAAATAAATGAAGATATTATAAAAAGATTTGAAATTGGGTATGCACCTGAATCGAGTCGTAGTGTGAAGTATCTCAAGGCAAAAGGTTTTAACGAACAAATACTATTCGATACAGGATTGATTCGTACTCATGACTTGAACACCTATGCTGTATTTGATCATCGATTAATGATTCCAATCCATGATGAACATGGTAATCCAGTTGGTTTTACGGCAAGACGATTAAATGAAGATAAAGATATCGCAAAATATATCAATACTTCCGAAACAAAGATCTATCACAAAGGAAATTTAATATTTAATTATCATAGAGCGAAAGAGTTTGCGAAAAAGAATAAGCGATGCATATTAGTTGAGGGGGCTATGGATGTCATTGCCTTTGAAAAGGCGGATATCCATGAAGTATTGCTTGTTTAGGTACAGCTTGTACCAAGGAACAAATGACATTATTAAAACGTTTAAATGTACCACTAGTGGTATGTTATGATGGGGATAGAGCTGGTAAGGCAGCTACTTATAAATTTGGAAAGCTAGCCGTCGATTATGGCTTGAACTTTTCCATTGTGAAAAATACAACGGGTAAGGATCCGGATGAAATTTTAATGAACTTGGGAAAGATGAATTGTATTTATCCGTTCATAAAACCGTGTCGTTTGTTGAATTTTTATTCGAATATTTACCAAATCAATATGATTTAGACAACTACGAGGATAAGAAAAAATTCACTTCTGAAATGCAAGCTTTTATTGAAAGAACATGCACAGATTTTGAAAAGGCCGATTACTATTCTCGTATTCGAGATTTAACTGGATTTGATCTATCGAATTCTGCAAGTGCTGTTGCACAAATAAAAGAACCAAGAAATAAACCATCTGTTATTCGAAATATGGAGCCATTAAAAAATGGAAGAACACTTGCCGAGTATGGTGTGTTATGGATGATTCTTAAAAGTAAATTAGCGGCCGACCAATTTAAAGATCAGATTGGCTTTTTCCAAGATCCAATCTGCGAAGAATTGTCATTATATTGTTATGACATGTATCGAAATATGGACCATATCGATTTTGATGTTTTAATGAGTTATATCGAAAAAGAAGAGGTTCGTAATTTATTGGTAAGCCTAATGGAAAATCCGTTTCATGTTTATGAATATAATGAAGACTTCTTTAACGATAGTTTAATGAAGATCAAAGAATGTACCTTACAAGACCAAATCGATCAGATCAATAATCAGATCAAGAATGTTCAAGATCCGATGATTAAAATTAGTTTGGCGAGTAAAAACAGGAATTAATTATTCAAAGAAACGAAATCAACCATCGAAAGGAAGGATAAAAGTATGGCAAATGAAACTCAAAAATTAAAGTTTACAAGCTTGGATGAGGCAAAAGAATTCTTGCTAATGAGTAAGGAACAAAATGCAGATGTTTCTCAAAAACAATTCTTAGATGCAGTCAGTGCTTTAAATTTAGATGATGACACATTGGACGATCTATATAACTGGATCGATGAAATATGATTGAATTCATTGATGGGGATGAATTGGATGAAGATGATTTAAATGATGATGATTTAAACGATGAAGATTTGGATGAAGAAGATTCAATCGCAGAAGAAATTTCACAACTAGAAAAAACATTCGCGAATGCATCACATGCCAAAATTAATGACCCAGTTAAAATGTATTTAAAAGAAATCGGTCAAATTCCATTATTGGATCCTAAAGAAGAGCCAATTATTGCGCGTCAGATTCAAGAAGGGGAACAGGCAAAAGAAAGATATTAAAAACCCAGACTTAAGTGAGGAAGAAAAGAAAAAACTCGCAAAAATTATTGCGGATGGTGAAGAAGCGAAACAAACATTGATTTCTTCAAACCTTCGTTTAGTTGTATCTATTGCCAAAAAATATGTAGGTCGTGGAATGTTATTCTTGGATTTGATTCAAGAAGGAAATTGTGGTTTGATCAAAGCCGTTGAAAAATTTGATTACACAAAAGGGTTTAAATTTTCAACATATGCGACATGGTGGATTCGTCAATCCATTACGCGTGCTATCGCAGACCAGGCTCGTACAATTCGTATCCCAGTACACATGGTTGAAACAATCAACAAATTAACACGTATTCAACGTCAATTGGTACAAGATCTAGGTCGTGATCCAATGCCAGAAGAAATCGCAGAAAAAATGGAAAATATTTCTGCTGAAAAGGTACGCGAAATTCAAAAGATTGCCTTAGATCCAGTGAGCCTTGAAACTCCAATTGGAGAAGAAGATGACTCTCACTTAGGAGATTTCATTGAGGATAAAGATACATTATCTCCAGATGATTATACAAACAATCAATTGTTGAAAGATGAAATCAATGCTGTTTTACAGGGACTTACGGAACGTGAAGAAAAAGTATTGCGTTTACGTTTTGGTTTATTAGACGGAAGAACTCGTACGCTAGAAGAAGTTGGTAAAGAATTCAATGTCACTCGTGAGCGTATTCGTCAAATTGAAGCGAAGGCATTGCGTAAACTAAAGAATCCAAATCGCTGCAAACGCTTAAGAGACTTTGTAAAATAATGATACCTTGTTCGAATCGTATTCAAGAAATATTAGAATGGGTCAATGGCGATTGTATTGCAGATATTGGCTGTGATCATGCCTATGTTGTCTGCAACGCCATTTTAAATCATCAATCCAAAAAAGGCTATGCTTGTGATGTGGCACAAGGTCCATTGGATAATGCCAAGAAAACCATTGAAGATAATGAACTGTCTGATTTTGTATCTTGTCGATTATTAGATGGCATTCAAGGTTGAATGAGGATGTGGATCAAATTATTATTTGTGGCATGGGCGCTAAATTGATCATAGATATTTCTTTCAAAAGGGAATTTACATTCTGGTTTGAGATTCTTATTATCAAGCCATAAAGATGATTTTATTTTACGAGAATATTTACGCGATCATAATATTCATATTGTTCGCGAAAAAATGATTTATGACAATGGACATTATTATCCAATTTTAGATTGTGTCGTGAAAGATCACATTCAAGATATAAGTACTTCACAACTTCATTTTGGTATGAATATGAAAATGGATTCAACGTATTTATCCTATCTAGATTTTGAAGAGAATAAATATAAAAATATTCTTTCAAAAGTCAATAAACCTGAATTTCTTGAAAAAATTGAATATATAAAAGAAATCCGTACTCAGAGAATTTCCTGAATACGGATTTTTGGCTTTTCGATGTCTTGCGATAGATAATCTTTAACTTGGTTCGTCAAATATGTAGGGGTACTTGCACCACTTGTGATCGCAATTGTGGAATAGGGTTCAAAATCCTTTTTATCAATGTCTTCAACCGTTTGAATGGAAAAGACATCAGGAATTCCCGCCTTTTTTCCAATATCAACTAATTTTTGTGTGTTATTACTCGTAGGATCTCCAACAACGATTAAACAATCGACATTTTCAAGATCTAAAATAGCTTGTTGACGAACTCTTGTCGCATTACATATTTCATCATGGAAGATTGCGGATGGATAAAGTTGTTTGATTTGATCAAAAGTGTCTTTTAATTCATAGATGGACATCGTTGTTTGATTTGTCACAAAAATTTTGTTTGTATCAACATTTGGAATCTCTTTCTTTGGCTCAATCAAATATACATTTTTACTCATTGTATAAATCGATTCGGCTTCTGGATGTTTGTTTTTGCCAATATAGAAAATAGTATAGTCCTCATCCAAATATTGTTTACGATCTTTTGTGTCTGTAAGACAAATGGACAACTCGCATCCACAAGAATCAACCTTTTTCTTTGGCTTTTTCATAAACTTTTGGACTAACACCATGCGCTGTAAAAATTACGATACCTTCACTAATTTCATCCAATAATTCGTAACGTGTTTTATTCTTGTTTTCAATTGTATCAATGGAATAAGATTGAAGGGCCTTTTTCACATATTGATTATGTACAAGATTTCCTAAAATCGTAATCTTTTGATCTGGATATTGAATTCGTGTTTTTTTTGCGACTTCGATGCTTTTAAAACGCCTCCACAATACCCCTGAGGCTTGACTGTAATGATATTTTGTGTTTTCATATATACATTATGCCCTAATTATTTGTATTTGTAAAATGGAAAGAATTTTGGGATAATACTAGAGTAAAGGATGTGAAATTTATGAATAATCGTATTCAAGAAATAATGGATTTAGAACATTTTAAAACATTAACACCCATCCAAGAACAGGTGTTAAATCGTAAAAATAAAAATAGAGATATTATCGGTGTTTCAAGTACGGGTTCAGGAAAGTCTCACGCTTTCTTTATGCCCATCTTTGAAAAACTAGATTTTGATCAAGATTGCGTACAAGCCGTCATTTCTGCGCCAACTCGTGAACTTGCTTATCAATTATATGATCGTTGTCGTAAGATTGCCAAACATTTTAATGTGCGCGTAAAGCTTGTGACAGGTGGTATGGAAAAAGTAACGCAAATGGAAAAACAACCACAAATCGTTATTGGTACACCTGGAAGAATGAAAGACATGTTTATTAAAGATAATGTTTTACGTTTAGATACAGCTAAAATTGTTGTCATCGACGAAGCGGATATGACATTAGAATTTGGATTCTTAGAAGATATTGATGAAATCTTATCTAAAATGGATAAGAAAGTACAAATGATGGTCTTCTCGGCAACCATTCCAGAATCTTTACAACCGTTTTTAAAGAAATATTTGTATGATCCTGAATTTATTGAAATTAAAAAGGAAGAAGCTTTTCAAAGTGATGTAAAACACATTTTAGTTCCTTGTAAGCATAAGAGTTATGAACAAAAAATCTTAGATGTTCTTCCATGTATTCAGCCCTATGTTTGTTTGATTTTTGCGAATACGACGCAAGAAGCACAAAACATTGCCAATACGATGCGTGAAAATGGGTATGATCTCGTTGAACTTCATTCAGCCTTGAATCGCGTCAACGTATGCAGCTATTAAAATGATTCAAAGCCAAAAGAAGAGTTATATCGTTGCCAGTGATATTGCCAGTCGTGGAATTGACTTAGAAGGAATTACACATGTGATTAGTTGTGGCTTCCCTAAAGATTTAAAATTCTATATTCACCGTGCAGGTCGTACGGGAAGAGCAAGCGTGATGGTCAATGTATTGCTTTATATAAAGAAAGTGATACGAAATCGATTCAATCTTTAATCAAACAAGGTATTGAATTTGAACATCAAGATGTGAAGAACAAACAATTTGTGGATTTAAAACCATATGTTAATAAGCGTCCAATGAAAAAGGATGAGTTCCATGAAGAAGTTGAAAAAATCGTTCATAAGAAAAAGAAAGTAAAACCAAATTATAAGAAAAGACAGCGTCAAGAAATTGATCGTATGAAACGTAAAAAGCGTCGTGAAATGATCAAATCAGATATTAAGCGCCAACAAAAAGAACGTGCTAAAGAAAGACAACGCCAAAAAGGAATGGATATATGATCTATTTAGGAAGTCATGTTTCTTTTAAGAGTCCTAACTACTTTAAAGGAGCCATTGAAGAAGCTTTATCTTATGGAGCTAATGCCTGTATGATCTATACAGGACCGCCTAGTAATACGCATCGAGTGGATGTATCGAAATTAAAGATTGAAGAAGCCAAAAAAATAATGGCTGAACATGATTTTTCAATCGATCGTGTTATTGTACATGCACCCTACATTATCAATTTGGCCAATGCTCTAAAACCTGAAACGGCTTTGTTTGGGCAAGACTTTTTAAAGGCGGAATTAGAAAGAGTTTCTAAAATTGGTGCTAAAACACTAGTGCTTCATCCAGGAAGCCATGTAGGCGCTGGAATGGATATTGGTATTGAATGGATCATCAATGGCTTAAATGAAGTCTTAGACCATGATACAAGTGATGTCAAGATTGCGCTTGAAACAATGGCCGGAAAAGGCAATGAATGTGGTTTTACATTTGAACAACTTCAAAAAATTTATTTAGGGATTCATAAAAAAAGCCGCATTGGTTTTTGTGTGGATACATGCCATATTTGGGATGCGGGTTATGATATCACTCACTTTGATGAAGTCCTCAATCAATTTGATTCAATTTTAGGCTTAGAAAATCTATTATGTATGCATATCAATGATTCTAAAAATGAATTGGGTGCCCATAAAGATCGTCATGAAAATATAGGTAAAGGCTACATTGGCTTTGATGTATTGTACGCTATCGTGCATCATCCAAAGTTAGAACATGTCACAAAAATATTAGAGACTCCATTTGTGGATGGAAAAGCTTGTTATAAAGAAGAAATCTCAGCACTGCGCTGAGATTTTTTTCTAATTAAAATTTATCAATTTCTTCTTTTAAACGAGCTACAATCTGATCTTGTGGAATCTTTTCAATGATTTCACCCTTCTTAATCAATAAGCCTTCTTTTTTGCCACCTGCAATCGCAATATCCGCATGTTTAGCTTCACCAGGACCATTGACCGCACAACCCATGATGGCTACTGTTACTTCTTTATGAATCGTTTGAAGATAGCTTTCAATTTCATTGACAACTGGCTCCATATCCCATTGAGTTCGCCCACATGTTGGACATGCGATTAGATTGGGTACATTTTTGATGAGCTTGCAGTCTTTTAATAATTCCTTTACGATTGGAATTTCTTTTCAGGTGCACCATTAACACTGATTCGAATTGTATTTCCAATACCTTCATTTAATAAAGTGCCTAAAGCTAAACTCGATTTGATGGCACTTGTCATGGTTGTACCGGCTTCTGTTACACCTAAATGTAAAGGGTAATCAAATGTTTTAGCTGCAAGACGATAAGCTTCAATACATAAAAGTGGATCACTCGATTTAAAAGAAAGGACAGTATCATAAAAATCGAGATCTTCTAAGATTTTTACATGTCTTTTGGCACTTTCAATCATACCTTGTGCGGTTGGCTTACCATATTTTTCATGAATATCTTTTTCTAAAGAGCCACCATTGATCCCAATACGAATGGGAATATGTTTTTCTTTACAAGCCTTAACGACTTTTTCTACATTTTCTCTAGAACCAATATTTCCGGGATTTAAACGAATCTTATCAGCACCTGCTTCAATACAAGCTAAAGCTAAACGATAATCAAAGTGAATATCAGCAACTAATGGAATATGAATTTGTTTTTTTATATCTTTTATGGCTTTGGCATCCTCCATATCCATACAGCTGACACGAATTAATTCGCAGCCCATTTTTTCAAGGTTTAAAATTTGTTTGGCTACTTCATCCGCCTTTTTTGTTTCAATGTTACACATTGACTGAATAATAACGTGATTATTATGTCCAATTTCAAGATTTTTTACTTGAA
>ENA-OQCN01001067-OQCN01001067.1-human-gut-metagenome-genome-assembly--contig:-NODE-1067-length-14019-cov-1.992802_pt1 | contig 14019 bp, 16 predicted proteins | sample MGYA00242497_ERZ504576 | MGnify/ENA primary metagenome ERZ504576 (study PRJEB26092, sample SAMD00036296) | human gut metagenome | host: Homo sapiens | study: EMG produced TPA metagenomics assembly of...
ATCGATGCTCAGACGTACGTAGCTGTACATCGATCGATGCTCAGACGTACGTAGCTGTACATCGATCGATGCTCAGACGTACGTAGCTGTACATCGATCGATGCTCAGACGTACGTAGCTGTACATTCTATTTTTCTATTCCCTACTCCGAATCCTTGTGAATATGTTATACGCGATCCGGCATTCAACCACACTAATGTCCCATCCGGCAAGGTCAATTTTGTTCTGGAACCAAGAGGAGCCTCCACAATGATATCCGAAAATACCTCTTTTATACTTATTCCACCCCTCCAATAAGAAAAATAAGAAACTGAGAACAATACAACAATAACAGCTGCATAACGCCAAAATTTAGACAAACAGAAATTTTCACGTTCTCTTTTATCATTCAACCTCTGATTAGCAATTCTATTTTTAAATTGTTCAAATGCTTTGCTCTTATCATATTTAACATCCTCTTTCACACTTATGGCAGAAAACCAAATTTCTTGCCGCTGCATAAAATACTTTTCATTTTCCACAGACGCAGCTATCCACTCCTTCAGTTCATGCACAGCATTTCCATCCAACTCATTACTTAAATAGGATACTATTAATTCATCAATATGTTCTTTTTCTGCTTTCATCTTTGTTGTTTCTAAAGTGAAGACGATTTATTTTAAATACAGGGTAGTCCTAAAAGAAACTTTTTTCTGTTTCAACACGAAAAAAATAAAATCAAAGCAATTAAATATTTGCTCAATTCAGTCTGAAGGAAAGATAATGCATTCTTTATATGATACTTAACCGTATTTATAGAAATACCTAATTCCTGAGAAATTTCTTCATATTTTTTCTCCTCAAATCTGCTTTTTTCAAAAACACATCTACATTCAACCGGTAGTTTATCTATTGCCATACGGATTTCATGCTCCAATTCACGTTCTAATAATATTCCCAAAGGATAATTATCCGACTGCCAAATACTTTCTTCAGACATCTCTTCCGGTACTAAAAGCTGAAAATGAAATTTCCTTTTTTTCAGATCTAGATTTCAGATAGTCTATACAACGATTACGAACAGCCTTTATCAGATAACTTCTAATAGAAATAGTAATGTTTAAAGTTTCTCTGATCTCCCAAAGGTGAAATATTACATCTCCAACTATAGTTTCCGATAAAAAATTATCGTTCAAATATTGATTTGCTACATGACATAAAAGAACATAATGATAATCATAGATGTATTTATAAGCATCTTCGTTGCCATTTTTCAGTTGTTCTACAATCAGTTTCTCTGTGTTTTCCATTTTATTTCTTTTGGAAAAGGAATAAAGTTAACGGGAACAAATTTAGAAATTAATTCTGAGTAACCTTATAAAAGTGCAAAAAACAAATCCGTTAATCTTATTATCACACCTTAAATGGTTACAATAAAGACTAACGGATTTCCCTATTCTAGTTTTACAAACTATATCCAACACCTCAGATAAAACGAATCTGAATCATCACTCCATAAAGATTAAAATCGAAAAGAACCTTATCAGCATCCTTCTTTAGAAAACGCTTTTTCCCATCTTGCCTAATCTCCGAAACTCTGTTTCCCACAGATTTCAATACCATAGTCAGTGGTTCTGTAAATAATTGTGCATTCATATCCAAATGAGGAGTTATGTTATAGCCGTTTTCTAGCACATTCAAGCGATTTTTTTCTCGTTCTTTTGTTATAAGCAACTACCTCTCTAAATGTACCCACCCATATTTCATTTTCCATAGCCTTTACCTATTCCCACAATATTTCAGGATTTTGAAAAGCATTATATCCCTGCGATATTCCATGTATCATTGCCAACTCCCCATCTACCGGAGCTTACCAAGCTTTCCACCCATTTATCTAAAGACGCAGGAGTCGATTTCAACTTATCTCCCCCGATGTGATATTGTTCAGTACATGTACTACCTGTTCCTATCAAATGTATAACTAATAGCACACACTCTGTCACCCTTATAAGGTGCCACATAAACATCTTGTGTGAACCCGTTATCCCTGATCTCAGCCCCTGTCTGTTTCACCAATTCTATTCGAGGCGATGATTCCGGCATAGAAACATGCTCTTCATATACTCCCGGACGGACAAGTATAGATATTGTTTTTCTTGCTCCCACCAACTGCCCGCATTCACTGCTTCCTGAACTGTAAAGAAATCCCCACTCCCATCTTTCGCCACCACATAATCATAACGTCGCACATATTTTGCCAAAGCCGGCACTTCTTCCATCAAAGCGTCCACAACCAACCCGGCAACTATACGTCCACCATATATATTCAAGTGAGTATTGTCAATTTTCCCTTCCGGATAAAATTCATATTGTCCTGCTGGAATCCACATAAACAATTTTCTTGAATTCTCGACTCCCATACCGGTAACCAAGTCATGGGTCAATTTATTCAAATCAATAAAAGGTACATTCATTTCTCCGGCCACCCGACGGGGAGATTCCAGATATTCCCCATGGGTATCAACCAATACCGGACCTTCTTTTTCATAACTACCCTTTATCTCCGTCACACCTTTAGGAGGGAAATTACGACGGACTATAGAATTGAACAGTACAGGATTTCCTCCCTTAGCACGTGTTTCATTCACAAAACGTCTTAAATTATCATCAAAGGTACTTCCGGGCTCTGTATGTAATGTGGCTCTAGGTTTCTCATCATTATGTCCGAATTAAATAAATACATAATCACCTTTATGAATTTTAGAAAGCACTATGTCCCAACGTCCTTCATTGATAAAACTGAGTGAACTTCGTCCATTCATAGCGTGATTATCCACCACAACCTCTTCCGTAAAATATCCGGGAAGCATTTGTCCCCAACCACGCTCTATATTACCATTCTTCAGACTTTTATTCGCCATGGTAGAATCACCAATCATAAAAATAGTAATGGGGTCTTTTCTCTCAGCAATAAAAGCCGATAACAGGAGTAAAGCACATAAAACAAGTAATACTTTTAATTTCATGTTTTTCATATACATTTTATAAGTTAAAAGATTTAGGCAAAAGTAAATAAGAACAAGAAAAGAAACCATAAAAAATGATACAAGAATATAGAAATTTGTTCAAAATCAATAGTTCAATTACTCTTTCAGTAAATAAGAACTAATAAAAAAATGTTCAAACAACATCAATTTGCCATTTGAACATTTTTTCAATTCTTCAAGTTCATATCGAAACATTGGAGGTTCTCCTAAATAGACAAACTCTTCCAAAAAGACAAAAAAATGAATGTCCAACTGTCAGAATGATGCAGGCAAAGAAAGTAACTGATACATCAATGTATGTGCCATACGTTCTTGACCATTGGTATTAGGATGCAAACGATCATAGCCCGAATCATAGAAATAAATAAGTTGTTCTTCAATCATCGGATTCATACCTGTAACCGAATTAAAATCTATTACAGGAATTCCCCACAAATTACCTGCTTCCTTAATGCCCTGTACATAAGCATCCACATATTCTCCGCATTTATTCTGATAGCTTTCATCCGGTTGTACATTCTTTTCGCCGAATTCCGCTAAAGAACGATGCAATGGGGTCAACAAAACAATTTGTTTATCGGGAAACAATTTTTTCAAATGACTCAAACCAATATTAATACGGTCTTTATACGTATCATTCGTCATTATAGGAACACGCCTTTTACGCGTTTCCAGTTTTTTAGTTTCACCACGGGCAGCCATCACCTGCTCTTCTTTCTCTGTAAACCAAGTCCCGACAGGTACACTGCTATTAAAATCATTTGTCCCCATCAAAACCACGATGGCATCAACCTCTTCTCCATGCTCCTTTTTCAATTGTTCTGCCTGACGGGGTACATCATTCCATTGACGTCCACTCACTCCATACACATAAGGAGTGATATCCAACCATTCTTTCAAAAAATCCCAATACTTTTTTATGTTATCTCCATAACAATTGGGATCAGTTATCGAGTCTCCTATATAACCAACCTTTTTTCCATACCATGGATGCCGGATATAACCTTTATTACATGATTCTTTTCCACAGAGAGACGTTTCCTGTCCGTGTAACAGCAACGGACACGCTAATAAAAGAGCAAATACAATAAACTGTCTGTTTTTCATAAGCAACTATTATTTTTTCAATCAGTAAAGTGCCATCAAAGATATAAAATAAGAAATAGAAAATAACCATCACAGACTTTTATTTTCGTTTGTCCTCCTCTATCATTCATAAGACAAGAAGTTCGAAAGGTTATAATAAACAAAACTTTACACTTTTAGATTCATTTGTTAACAAGATACGACATATTTATAAAGCATGTTATAAAACGGCGAAATACAGACTAAAAACTTGCTATTATAAACAAAGTCCGTATCTTTGCAATGTGTTTTTCATAGTATTAGATTTAAGGTTAACAAAAGATTGGCTGTCTGGGATAGATAGCCTTTTTTTATGCTTTAAAACAGGAGAATTTCTTCATAAAAATTCAATATCCCAACAATAACATTCTTCAAATGCCACCCAACCAAACACAACAAAAGTGAATAAGAAAAAGCAATACGTATATCTATCCATCGAGGCAATTTATGAATTACCTAGTCTTAACTAACGTTTATCCTATATATTTTTTGATTTATTTCAATAAAAGAAGACACTCTCATCACTGAGAATGTCCCCTATATTTAAACGAAACTTTAAAGAGAATTATATACTTCAAATCTTATCTTCTATTCCACCATACTCGTTGCTCACGGCTATCATCACCATTCAAATCTGCTTTCACGGCAGCTTCATAATTTTCAAGATTACCTTGATAAATTTCGCTATCAAATTGATGGCGATAAGGAATATGATCAATCGTTGTACAAACCGGACCGACTTCTAGTTTCGGAATATCAAAACGACGCCAGTCAGACCATGCCTCAAAACCATCAGCCATAAAGCCACTAATCCAGCGTTGAAGAGCAATTTTGTTAATTTTATCAGCATCAGTACCTGTATAGGCAACTGCTTCCTGTGCCAAATATTCATCAACACCTTCGGCCCCCCATTGTTCGAACGATGCCTTCACACCAGCTGCATAAAGCTGGGCAGATCAGCCTGAATCCAGCCACGTTGAGCAGCTTCAGCCTCGATAAGTAGCATACGAGAAGCAGTAATAATAGGGAAAGTAGAGGTTACCTGTGTAAGCGAAGGATTATAAAAACAGCAGACTTTATTCCACGTGTTCACATCTGCAGACTCAATACCCAAAGGCATACCTTGGTATTTATCAAAATTCTTCAGGTCTTCATCTGTCACGCCTGTCTCTGCCTGTGTCTTGCCAAAAGGAATCAGCGAACAAGTAGAGAACAGACGGTTGTCCTTCAATTCCTTCAACTGATCTACATAATACTTATTAGGAACAAAATTATAATTATAGTTTACGCCATTATAATATAAATATCCCACAGTATTGGCCTCAAAAGTATAATTCAAATTATAGGCATTTTCTTCAATACCGCCATCGGCGTAAGCTTGAGCAAAACGCGAGCGTCCTTCGGCAGGATCCACATCTGCCAGTTTTATAGCAAGCATCATACGGGTAGAAGCATTCAGTTTCTTCCATGCACGAATGTCACCATCGAACAGGATGTCGGCTGTGCTCAACGAGCCACTTTCATTAAACTGATTATACGCTTCCCTCAAATCGGCATCTAACTTAGCATAAATAGTTTCCTGTGAATCAAATACCGGAGTAAAATTTTCCTCACCTGCCTGAAATGCTTCTGTGTAAGGAAGTGGCCCTAGAGCATCTGTAAGGTGCATATAGATGAATCCCATCAATGTACGTGCAACCGCAATCTGATTGGCATTATCACCAAACTGCACAATGGCAGGTTTACCTTTTTCAGTCTCATCACTATTAAAGTCAATAATCTTCTGGCAGTTCTTCAACGGATAAAGATAATAAGAACTTGTACTCATAGTAGGTCCGCCAAACGCACCATACTGATTATTATTTTTCTCGGACATATACCCCGGATACATTTGCGTCCACGGGTAATAATAATTTGAGTTCATAGAGAAGTATTTCACATAAGTACAAGCGTATGTAAACAACATACCAGTATTAGCCTCCGACGGTTCATTGGGATCTTTGTTAATATCGCCAAAGTCAGTCATATCACATGCTGTGAATGTTGCTGCAAAACTCAGAGATAAAAATAATAATTTAATATATTTCATAATGATTCTTCGTTTTATGGTTTAAAAAGCAAGATTAACGGTAAAACCTATCGAACGGGTTGCAGCGGCATTACCACCCTCAAAATATCCCATACCAATTTCAGACACATCCACATTAGGACAAGCTGAGTAGATCAACCATGGATTGGAAGCATTAATTGCCACACTGGCACGACTCAGGCCGATATTTAGTTTCTTCAAAGTCTGTGACGGGAAAACATACGACAATGACACTTCACGAAGTTTCACGTAAGTACGGTCATACACCCATTCTTCCCATACACGGGAAGCTGTGGTATAATACAGTTTGGCATTGACATAGGTATCTACCTTATTACCATCCTGATCCACACCAGTCATGTGGATACCACCACCTTTGCTTACCGGTTCACGAACATTGACGCCACGGTCATTAAGTTCAGCTGTTTTATCAAGAATACCGCTACTGCTACCCCACATATTAGTATAGGATACAATCTGTCCGCCTACAGAGAAATCAATATTAGCCGACAGACGGAAATTCTTAAAACTGATACTAGTATTAAAACCACCAGTGAAATCCGGATGGAAGTTACCCAGTTCATCTAGTGTATTCTGATTGTAAGTAGGTACATATTCACCACCATACAACGCCTTCTGCGAAGCACTCAATTCATGGAAGATTATATTGCCATTGTCATCACGTTCCCATGTATTACCGGTTATCACACCAAGTGATTTACCAACCATAGCATAATTATACAAACGAGTTGTGAATGAAGTCCAATAAATAGAATAAGAATCCACTCCATCAGCTAGTTCCACCAGTTTATTACTATTCTTCGCTATATTGAAATTCATTTCCCATTTCCAGTTCTTAGTGGAAACAGGCATCCCGCCCAAACTCAATTCAACACCCCGATTACGAATTAAACCAGCATTCATCTTACGAGTGGAATACCCCGATTGCGGAGCAGAGGTTACGGAGATTATCTGATCTTTGTCATCCCGGGTATAATAGTTGAAATCACCCCATAAACGATTATTGAACAAACGGAATTCCGTACCTATTTCATACGAAGTGGAAATAGACGGCTCGATATTATAATTTTTCTGAGAAGAAGGTTCATACATTGTAACATGTGAACCATAACTGGTATCCAGCGAATAAGTAGGATAAATATTGTAAGCATTGAGCGTAGTACCTACTTGAGCCGCACTAGCACGCAGTTTCCAAAAGTTCAGCCATTCTGCATTCACCCATTTGTGAGCAAGGACAGAAGCGGAAAGGCCACCATACCAATAGCTATTGTGATTAGGACTCAACGTAGATGACATATCGTTACGGACAGAAGCATCAAGAAAATAAGTATCATCAGCCATAGTAGCTGTGGCATAAACACTACGTTCCTTGTAATGTGTCTTCTTATTATAGGCCAAGGCAATAGTACCCGATGAAGCAGCCAAATTATAATAATTATCCAAAGACAAGTCATAATTTGTATTGGTATATGCATATAAATTATCGTATGTATAGTCACGTACTTCTGCAAAAAGAGCCGCATCTACCGTTAGTTTGTCTTTAAAGAATGATTGTCCCCAAGTCAAACGTCCTTGTACGGTCAAATCAATTAAACTGCTTTGATCCTGACGATAATTTGACCGGAAATTAATAGATCCTGAAGGACGTTCGCGTTCCAATTTGTAACCACGTATGTTACCATTTACGCGTACCCCTGCCTTCAAGTTATAAGGAAGGTCCACAGACACATCACCACTGAATACATTCCATTGATAAATGGTGCGATGATTATATTCATGAAATAAAGCATACGGATTATCATGGAATGCAGCACTTTGATTATTCACACTGTTGATATTCCACGTCCTCCATGATCCGTCCGGACGTTTATAGTCCTTATAATCTTTTAAATTGACATTGGTCTGTCCCCATTGGGTATATTCCTGCAAAACGGTACGTGAACCGTTATATCCACTTTCGGCAGCATTATGATCCTGACGATAAGTATATTTATAATCCAATGACACATTCATCCACGGTGTGGGTTTGAAATTTGTCTTGAACCCTAAGAAACGGCGAATAGCATCCGAATTGGGCTGCACACCTGTACGATAGCTATTGGTGAAAGAAACACGGGTATTAAAATCTTTCACACTCTTTGAAAACGAAACGTTGGTTGTATTGGTTACACCAGTCCGATAAAGATCTCTCAAATCCAATCCATGTTGCCAAGTGGCTGGTTTTCCATAATGACCACTGGTTTCGTCTAATGACAACGGAGTGACATATTTCACAGCCGGATCGTATGCAGCTCCCCAAGAAGTGTCCTCATTATAATCGTACACATAAGCACCTTGCAAACCGGGAATATCACCACTATACAAATCATAAATATCCTGAGCCTGTTACCTTTTTCCGTACCTCCATATCCTCCACCACCATACAGCTTCTGCATATTGAAATGATTATAGTAAGTTTCGGCCTGCAATGTATGACTTACTTCAAGCAACCCTTTCTCACTTTGTCCCGCCTTAGTAGTTATGATGATAGCACCTGCACCACCACGCGAACCATAAAGGGCAGTAGCCGCGGGACCTTTCAATACGTTTATGCTTTCCACATCATCCATATTGATAGAGTTTTTGTTAGTGATAGCACCATCTACCACATAAATAGGTTCATTGGCTGGATTATCTGACTGGGACGAAGAAGGAATGGAACCTGCACCACGCAAAATAATAGTACCTGCATCAAAACCAGAACTGGCACCACCTATAAAACGTGCTCCCGACACTTTACCGGCCATAGCATTACCCAAATCAGTCTGTCGTGAAATAGTTAGATCCTCACCTGCCACCTTTTGTGTAGAATAACCCAACGCTTTTTGTTTACGGTTCAATCCTTGAGCAGTTACAACCACTTCATCCAACACTTTTGTGTCCGACTTCATTGTTACAGTAATAGTACCACGCTGAATTCCAACTCGCTGAGTAATCATACCCAGATAAGAAACAATCAGCGCTTTGGCATCTGTAGGAACATTATTGATAGCAAACTTGCCATCCACATCCGTAATTGCTCCTATAGTAGTCCCTTCCACTAAAACAGACGCACCTATTATCGGCTCACCATCATCCGCAGAAGTTACAACTCCTGCAACTGTTTTAGGCGCTTGAGCCATAGAGAAGCCGATACCCAACCACAGACAAGCTAGTAACATTAACACTTTTTCTTTCATACTCACTCTCTTTTAATTAAACATTATCCAAGTTCTTTTGGAACTCATTTTATTAATAATATTGCAAAGATATAAAATTTTATTAAAAATAAAAGAATAAGTCTATTATTTTTTGTCTATGATATTTTTTTATTCATAAGTATTGTTTAGTTGTGATATTTGTTAGATGCAAGGTAATTATTTTATTTTTAGTATAAAATGATGTGAAATACATGAAAATTGTCAAGATAATCATTTTCTTCTTCAGATATCTTGTTCCAAATAAGTATCTTGTTTTTTTATTTCTTTAACTATTTATCCTTTGTGTGAAATTACTCTTTTAACAGTTGAATATTGTTTGGAACGACTAATATTTAGGCGTTTTTTATAAGAAATGAATTCTTGTACTTCCTCTTTATAGAACTAAGTTCCAAAAGAACTTATGCTTACCGTTCTCCTCTATTCATTAAGTCCACCATACTTATATTATTTCCCCCCTTTTACTTGATACACAATATATTATGAATATTTTTTTTAGTCACTTTCTACTTATACTCTACCATTAGCATAATCAGCACTCTAAAAATCAGGCTATTATCTATTTAATATTCTATTTATTTTCTACTTATATGAACCATAAAACTATCAATCGTTTTTTTTATTACACAATTACAGTATTTATCAATCTACTAAATCCTAATCGGTCAAACTCGCAGGCGCGACCAAATAAAGGCTAACGGTTGATGTATCCTTCCACCTGACATACGCATATCAGCTAATATTTTCCATATCGGATGCCCTATCACACCATAATCACAGTACCCTACTATCTTATCTCCTATCCCTCACTGCTGCAAAGCTTCAACTGGTCCGGAAGCATTTCTGCATTTTCCATCTACAGGAATAGAAGAAAGTCTCTTTCTCCGCAAAAATCCTCTTCTTTTCTGGAGAACAAAATGAAGAGGAGTCCTTTTTCTTTTTTTGCTCTGCTTTACTTTGTAACTTCATGTTTCATGTCCACATTTTCCGTTGAAATGCCTACGTTACTACCATCCACATACAAATTCTTGTATTTTGAAATCTCTATCAACAAGTAATCAGTACTCACCTCTACACACTTCCGTTGTTGTACCGCCTCAAAGTAATGGTCCTGTATACTTTCCGAAGTAAGAATTCCATTTTTTTCGTATTGGGCTTTACTAAAAAATCCACGTTCCAACAGTGCATCCACTACTTGCTGTACATAATCGGCCGTACATCCTTCGGACAATCTGCGAGTAAAAAGCAGACACCTATCCTCTCTCCAACAGCAAAGACATCCTTTGTGGTAAATACGTGCCAATAAATGCAATACAAGCAATGTAGCCCAACTCTTGTTCCACCAACAATATTTTATCATTCTCGGAGAAATCCACACTCAAGTAGAAAAATTCCAATCCGGTTGTTTGTAATGCCATATCGATATTTTTATTGATGACAAATATAGAAAGAAACCCAGACGGAATGACGCGATTTGGCACAATAATACGCAATAATGCACAATTGATGCTCCACACACATCTTAAAATAGTAACCGGAAAGATATACGATAAAGACGAAAGATATATTATCTTACATGGGTATCATTATAGATGTTACAATTTTATCAAATATACATAGAAACAGATAGATGTATACAAAAAAAAAGAGAAACTGACTCCAAAGGAAAACAGTATCTCTTTTTTATCTTATAAGATTCTTCTCTATTATTCTTCCGTATAGCGTTCAATAGTCTGACCACGATCAGGACCTACCGAAACAATCTTGATCGGGGTTTCCAGCTGTTCTTCCAAGAAAGTGACATACGCATTGAATTCTTCCGGGAATTCATCCTCACTGGTCATCTTGGTCATATCAGTCTTCCATCCGGGCAGCTCCGCATATACAGGTTCCAGCCCCTCACTAATATCATAAGGGAAGTAATCAATTTCCTCACCATTTACTTTATAAGCCACACATGCTTTGATGGTTTCGAAATCATCCAACACATCGCTCTTCATCATAATTAACTGAGTCACCCCGTTTACCATGATAGAATACTTCAAAGCTACAAGATCAATCCAGCCACAACGACGTTCACGACCTGTCACCGCACCATATTCATGACCTAAATCGCGGATTTTCTTACCAGTTTCATCAAACAGTTCGGTAGGGAAAGGACCTGCCCCCACACGGGTACAATACGCTTTCATGATACCGTATACATTACCAATTTTATTAGGACCGATACCTAAACCGGTACAAGCACCGGCACAAATAGTATTTGAAGAAGTGACAAAAGGATAAGAACCGAAATCAACATCAAGCATCGTTCCCTGCGCACCTTCACAAAGCACACTCTTACCCGACTTCAGAAGATTATTGATTTCGTGTTCACTGTCCACCAAATGGAACTGTTTCAGGTATTCGATACCCTCCAACCATTGTTTTTCCAGTTCGGTTATATCATATTCATAATTCAAACTTTTCAAGATCTGTTCGTGGCGTGCCTTTGCCTTTCCATACACTTCTTCAAAATTATGAAGGATATCACCTACACGTACACCGTTACGACTCACTTATCAGTATAAGTAGGACCTATACCTTTTCCGGTAGTTCCCACTTTGGCATCTCCTTTAGCAGCTTCATAAGCAGCATCCAGAATGCGGTGAGTAGGCAAAATCAAATGAGCTTTCTTTGAAATGTGCAAACGTTCTTTCAGGGGGTGTCCGCTAGCCTCCAAAGCTTCAGCCTCAGCCTTGAACAAAGCCGGATCCAGTACCACACCATTACCAATAATGTTTACTTTATTTCCTTGAAATATTCCGGAAGGAATGGAACGGAGCACATATTTCTGGCCTTCGAATTCCAGTGTATGACCTGCATTCGGACCTCCCTGGAAACGAGCTACCACATCATAACGGGGAGTCAGAACATCGACAACCTTTCCTTTGCCTTCATCACCCCATTGCAAACCTAACAAGACATCTACTTTCATGTTTCTTCGTTTTATGTTACTTATCTTTTTTCTTCCTACGCTTGGCCCAAGTACACTTGCTGCATACACCATAGATATATAAGGAATAGTGCGAGGCATGAAATTTCTTCAGTTTCGTATTGGCAATGGCTTGTTTCAGATTCTCATCCTGAAATTCGGTCACTTTGCCACATTCCGTACATATCATGTGATGATGGGTTTCATTGTTGTACGCACGCTCGTACTGGGAAGAATTGCCGAACTGATGTTTAATAACCAATTTGCATCGATAAAAAGAATGATGGTATTATAAAGAGTAGCCCGGCTTACCCGGAATTTTCCTTCATTTGCCATATAATTATAAAGCGTATCAATGTCAAAATGACCTTTAATGGAATAGATAGTATCGAGTATAGCATATCGTTCAGGTGTCTTCCGATGCCCGTTAACCTGCAGATATTCTGTCAAGATCTGCTTTACCTTATCTTTCACATTCTCTTCCATCACAGATTTCAGTTCCGCCGTCAAAGTTAAGCCTTTTTATGATAACATGAAAGTTTAATGCCAATATTCTGTTTCTAATTTTATTTCTCCAGCCAAAGAAGCTATTTCTACCTTATCTGATTTGGTTAATGGAGCCAACAACCGATTCACCTTTTTGCCATTTTCCTTGCTTTGAACGGCAAACTTCTTCAAAGCAGTAGCAGCTGCTTTGCGGGGCAGCACTCCCTCGCTTTGTAAAGTGACCATTGCCTGATCCAAAAATTCAGCTTCCGAACGCTCAGTCAGCTGATTTCCCTTCATCAACAGCCTTGCCATCAGCATAAAGCCACATAACTGAAAATATTCACGCTCATCGGCCATCCATTCAAAAGCCTTCTCCGAAGCATAAGGTAAATATTGGAACAAACTCATGCAAGTCAGTTCCGCTATTTCAGGATAGCGCATATCTTCTACCCATATATCAGCTATTTCCGGATAAAATGTTTCTACGGCTGTAACATTCCCGCCAGAATTTTACATTCACGGATATTTTCTTTCCATAAAGCTTGCGCCACTTTCATGATTTTTTTCATAACGAGCAGCTATTTCCTTCAAACGCGGAAGTTCGATGCCAAAATTCAGTTTATAGTCTAATCCCTTCTCACGCATACTTTGGGAAACCACCCCATTCATAAACAAACGGAATTGCCCCTTTATGTCCTTTATTGTTTCGTGTACATCCATATTTATTCTTATTCATTTCTATAAGGAAGATTCGCAAATTCTTTGCTATAACGTAACATTTGCTCCGCGTAACCTTCATTATAAGATACTTTTACATCTATAATATTTCCATCCTTATCTGTCACGGCCTCATATACAGGATTTACAAAACCTTTGTAAGGAGCCAGATGAAGTTTTTCATAACGTGCCAATATCTCGGCGTGCAAAACCGGATCTATTTTCACCGCATACTTTTCGACCAATTTACGGGCAGCCTCAAAATCTCCTTCACTTTTAATGCGTTGTATCTCAGCCAGCAACTGTCCGAACAGAGTGCGCAATTTTTGATAATCGTTTATC
>ENA-OQCN01001068-OQCN01001068.1-human-gut-metagenome-genome-assembly--contig:-NODE-1068-length-14015-cov-2.245248_pt1 | contig 14015 bp, 17 predicted proteins | sample MGYA00242497_ERZ504576 | MGnify/ENA primary metagenome ERZ504576 (study PRJEB26092, sample SAMD00036296) | human gut metagenome | host: Homo sapiens | study: EMG produced TPA metagenomics assembly of...
ACAAATTCTGTAAAAAGCATGGTGAAAAAGAAATTGTATTGAATGCGATTCACTCACACCATGGTGATGTAGAGCCAAAATTCTTAACAAGTCATTTGGTTATTGCGGCTGATACAATTAGTGCTGCAAGACCTGGAGCTCGTAAAGAAAGTGCTCAAGCTTACATCAACCGTCTTGAAAACTTAGAAAAGATTGCGAATGGATTTGATGGTGTTGCGAATGCATTTGCGATTCAGGCAGGTCGTGAAATTCGTGTGCTTGTAAATCCAGAACACGTTGATGACTTGACTTGTGTAAAATTAGCTCGTGATATTCGAGATAAGATTGAATCTGAATTGACATATCCAGGTCAAATCAAAGTTAATGTTATTCGTGAGACACGTGCCCAGGAATACGCAAAATAAAAATGTCGGGCTTTAGTCCCGACTTCAATTTTTTAGTTTGGTAAATGAATTACGGTAAGCCTGCACTTACTAAACTGCCTTGATTCACTTCTAGGATATAGTATAATTTGAGTATAAATTATTAAACAAGGAGGAAATGACAATGGCAGTAAATATCGATAAAGATGCTTGCATCGGATGTGGTGCTTGTGTAGGAGGATGTCCTGTTGGAGCTCTTTCATTAGATGATGAAGGAAAATCAGTTTGTGACGAAGGAACTTGCATCGACTGCGGTTCATGCGTAGGAACTTGCCCAGTTGGAGCAATCAACCAGTAATTCAAATTAAAAACATTTGCCAAGCTTAATGCTTGGCATTTTTTTTCGAAAGGAGAACATATGAAACAAAAACCAGGATGGGTTTTACCCGATTTAAAAGAAGCACAAAAACGAACTACAAATACAATTGATCGTATTGATACTTCACGATTCCTGAAGTAGCTCGTATGATGGGAAGAGGAAAAACATATTTTATTTCAACATATGGTTGTCAAGCTAATGAACGTGATAGCGAAACATTGGCTGGAATTTTAGATGAGCTAGGATTTACACCAAATGAAACGGCTGAAGGCAGTGATGTCATTATCATCAATACGTGTGCGATTCGTCAAAATGCCGAAGAGAAAGTCTTAGGTGAGATTGGTAACTTTAAGCGTTTATATCGCGAAAATAAAGATTTGATCATTGGCGTATGTGGTTGTATGGCGCAAGAAGAAGGTTTGGTTGAAACTTTGCTTACAAAATATCCTCAAGTACGCTTGTTGTTTGGAACACATAATATTCAAGAACTTCCAAGTATGCTTTATAGTTGTATGTTTGAAGGTAAAAAGGTCGTAAAAATCTATTCGAAAGAAGGAGAAGTTTACGAAAATCTACCAGTACATCGTTTTGGAACATTCAAGGCTTGGGTCAATATTATGTATGGTTGTGACAAATTCTGTACATATTGTATTGTTCCTTATACTCGTGGAAAACAGCGTTCTAGAAAGATGTCTGAAATCTTAAAAGAAGTTCAAGAATTGAAAGATGAGGGATATAAAGAAATTACATTGCTTGGGCAAAATGTAAATGCATATGGTAAAGATATGGATAATGAGCAAGATTTTGCGACTTTATTAGAGAAAGTGGCTAAGATTGGAATTCCTCGTGTTCGTTTTACAACGAGTCATCCTTGGGATTTCTCTGAACAAATGATTGATATTATCGCAAAGTATGATAATATCATGCCATTTATTCACTTGCCTTTACAGTCTGGAGACGATGATGTACTTAAATTAATGGGTCGTCGTTATACGAAAGAATCTTATTTAGCTTTATATGATAAGATCATCAATACAATTCCAAATGTTGCTGTTTCAACAGATATCATTGTTGGATTTCCAAATGAAACAGATGAACAATTTGAACATACATTAGATGTTGTTCGTTATTGTAAATATGATAATGCCTTTACGTTTATTTTCTCTGCTAGACTGGTACACCAGCAGTCGTATGCATGATTCGATTGATATGGAGACAAAGAGAAAACGTTTAGCTACATTAAATAAAACATGGAATGATTTAGCTTTAGAAAAGAACAAAGCTTATATTGGTCGTACAGTGACAGTACTTGTGGATGGTCCTAGTAAGAAAGATGAAAATGTGTATTCGGGATATACAGATACGCAAAAACTAGTGAATTTTAAAGGGGAAAATATTCAAGCAGGAGATTTTGTTGAAGTTAAGATCTTAGATGCGAAAACTTTCTCTTTAGATGGCGTAGCTGTATGATATAATTTAGAAAAATAATACTATTTAAAAGGAGATAATATGAAAGAAGAAAAAATGCCTTCATTGACAGAAAAAATTCGTATCTTCGCCCTTGGTGGTTTAGATGAGGATGGTAAGAACTTATTCTGTGTGGAGGTGGATCAATCCATCTACGTAATTGAAGCTGGAATCAAATTTCCAGACAATAAAGAATCGTTAGGTATTGAATTTATAATTCAAGATTTTACATATTTAGTGGAAAATAAAAATCGTGTCGCAGGTATTTTTATTACGCATGGACACGATGATGTTATGGGAGCTTTACCATATTTATTAAAACAAGTTCCTTGTGATGTGTATACGGCGCCTCTAGCTGTAAAAGAAGTACAAAAAATGATTCGACAGGAACACATTACGGGTGTGCGTGTTCATGGTGTTAAGCGTAATGAAAAGAAGCGTATTGGAAAAAGAAGAGTTGTCTTCTTCCCAATTACCCATGCATATCCTGGAACGTTTGGTCTTGCGATTGGTACTGAACAAGGATATATCGTATATTCAGGTGAGTTCATCGAGGATTATGATGATTTAGAAGATGCTTATAGAGCTGATTTTACAACAATATCGGAACTTGGTAATGAAGGTGTATTGGTATTGTTGCAGGAAAGTAAAGGGGCTGAAAGAAGTGGTCATACTTCTCCAAGTCATCGTATTTCGCCAAAACTTTTACAGGTTTTAGAAACACATGAAAATAAACGTGTTTTTGTCAGTGTATATACACAAAGTGTGTATCGCATTCAGGAAATCATTGATTGTTGTGTGGCAAATCATCGTAAGATGGTTTTCTATACGAAGGAATTACGTGATTTAGTGGATCGTTTAAAGGAAATTGGCTATGAAGTAGATCCATCTTTAGTTATTGATCCAGCTGATTTTGATAATTCCATGAAAGATGTTGTGGTCATCATTTCTGGACAAGGTAAGTCTTTGTTTAAAACAATCAATAACATTGCCAACAACGAATTAGAATCGATTGTATTTGATCAGGATGATGTGATCGTGGTCGCTAGTCCAGTTGTTCCAGGTGTTGAAAATGAATTCAAGAGCATGGAAAACGATATGTATAAAAAAGAGGGCGAAATCATTGTTCTAGACAAGAATGTTTTGAGTATGCACCCTAGTAAAGAAGATTTGAAGATGATGATCTTCCTTACAAAACCAAAATACTATATTCCAATAAAAGGGGAATATCGTCTGTTGCATATGAATTCACAGATTGCGGTTGAAATGGGATATGATCCAAGCCGTATCATTATTTTAGATAATGGTCAGGTTGCTACTTTTGAAAATCGTAAATTGGTTTCTTGTGCTATGGAATTAGAACTTCATGAAACAATGATCGATGGAAAAGAAAACTGGGATATGGCTGGTGTTGTCTTAAAAGATCGTGAAACATTAAGTACGGATGGTGTTATGATTTTGGCGATTGGTATTAATGCGAAAACGAAAAAGATCATCAATGGTCCAGATGTACAGAGTCGTGGATTGATCTATTTGCGCGATGCCGAATATATCACTGGGGATGTTGCCAAAATTATGGAAGACACAATCAATGAGGCGGTTGAAAATAAAACGTATGATAATTTAGAGACACGAAATTTGATTCGTGATAAGTTTCTAAATATCTTTATAAACAAACCGCAAAAAGACCGATGATTTTACCGGTTATTTTAGAAATTAACTTAAATAAGTAGAAAGTGGGGTAAGTATGGCAAAAGCCAGAAAAAAAACAACACGAAAAAAATCTACGAAGAAGAAAACACAAACGTCTTGGTTGCACTCAAACTTATTTCGTTTGTGTTTCCTTATTTGTATGATATGTATTAGTATTATTGCCGTTTTAGAATTTGGCATTGTAGGCGCTTTTTTTAAAACATTTCTTTGAATTCTTATTTGGAGCTTTGACAAATGGATTATTTTATTTTGAATGCTACCTTGTGTGCAGTTCTTATTTTCCATAAGGAACAGCCTGTGATTCGTAAGCGTTATATGTTTGGAATCTTATTTTTGGCACTTGGCTTAAGTTTGATTTCTTCGATTATGGAGTTTAAACCACATCCAGGTAGTTATGGTTTAGAATATGTTATGAAAAATGCCGGTAATATTATTATGGGTCATTTGAAAACGTATTCTGGATTAGCAGGAGCTTTGTTGCTGTGTCTTTTTCAGTCATTATTCGATTATTCTGGAACCTATGTCATGGTACTATTATTTTTTGTGCTTGCGATATTGATGTTTGGTTATGAAAAGATTGTGGGATATGAAAGAAAGCCTAAAAAGGTTTTGAAAAGTGAACCAGTCAAGGAAACTCCGGTATCGATTGATCGTAAAAATTTCATATTTGAAGACGAAGATACAAATGAATCGAGTTTTCAAATCATCAATGCCGATCCAGTAAAACCTGTACAACCAGATCCTGTCGTTGAAGAAACAAAGGATGATGAACCTTTGATTATTGGAGATCTTGAGCCTAGAAAGCCTAGCTTTATGGTGGATGTGGATGATGAGCCAAAAGAAAAAGTCGTTGAAAAAAATGAAGTGCCTGTCGTTAATGAAGGGGTTGTAGAAAAAACGGAGCCTAAGCATTATATTCGGGATGAAAATTCGGATTTTAAGAACTATAAGCTTCCAAAATTGAATGTTTTAGAGGATATGGAAAGAAAATCAAGATCCAATGCGAATACAATTACGGCTAAGGAAAAAGGGGAAAAACTGATTGAAATCCTACATGAATTTGGTGTCGAAGCCAATCTTGTTCAGATTCATATTGGGCCAAGTGTAACAAAGTTTGAAATCAAACCAGAACTTGGTGTTCGTGTTAATAAAATCAGTAACTTACAAAATGACATCAAGATGGGTCTTGCAGCTAAAGATATTCGTATTGAAGCTCCAATTCCTGGTAAGGCAAGTGTTGGAATTGAGATTCCAAATGTCGAAAAGACAAGTGTTCAGATGAAGGATTTGATGCGTACAATTCCGGATTCGATGAAAGATAAAAAGTTACTTTTCTGTTTAGGAAAAGATTTAATGGGAAATAATGTCTATGGTGAATTAAATCGTATGCCGCACTTATTGATTGCAGGAGCTACAGGTAGTGGTAAATCGGTATGTGTAAATGCGATTATTTCTTCGATATTAATGCGTACAAAACCGGATGAAGTGAAATTGGTTTTGATTGATCCTAAAAAAGTAGAGTTTACACCCTATAATGATGTACCACATTTATTATCTCCAGTAATTACAGATGGAGATCTTGCCAATAAGGCGCTGAAGGTCATTGTAGAAATGATGGATCGTCGTTATGATTTATTTGGTGAATTAGGTGTTCGTAATATTACGGCATACAATGAATATGTTTTAACGCATAATGATGAACACTTAAAGGTTTTACCTCGTATTGTCATTATAATTGATGAGCTTGCTGATTTGATGTTGGTGGCAGCTAAAGAGGTGGAAGCAAGCATTCAAAGAATTACACAGCTTGCACGTGCTGCAGGAATTCATTTGATTGTTGCCACACAAAGACCAAGTGTGGATGTTATTACGGGTGTAATTAAGGCAAATATTCCAAGTCGTATTGCCTTTGCGGTATCACAAGCTGTGGATTCAAGAACAATTTTGGACCAAGCTGGAGCAGAGCGGTTACTTGGAAATGGTGATATGTTGTATTTGCCAAATGGAGAAACGAGTCCTAGACGTATTCAGGGTGTCTTTATTAAGGATGAAGAAGTTAATAATATTTGTGCATTTGTGAAATCGCAGGCAATGCCAAAATATGATGATGCCTTTATTCAATTAAAAGATTTACAGAATCAAGGTAATGAGGCACAAAATGTTACGGCAGATCCTTTATATGATGAAGTGAAACGTTTTGTGATCGCATCAAGGAAGGCGAGCACGTCTTTGATTCAAAGAAAGTTCTCTGTAGGATACTCTAGAGCTGCAAGATTGATGGATGTTTTAGAGGCAAATGGTATCATTGGTCCTTCAAGAGGTAGTAAGCCTAGAGAAATTTTAGTGCAAAATACTTTAGAAAGATGATATAGATTCTATATAATAGAAGAAGAAAGGAATTTTAACTATGAATATATTTTTAAAATCAGCAGGAAAACAAGAAGGAACACCATGTGTTTCAAATATGGTTCAATTGGGAGACTTCTTTTATTTAAGTGGTCAAACAGGCCTTGGAGAAACAATTCAGGAACAAACAATTACAGCTATTAATAAAGTAATTGATGTTTTATCAAACTATGGTTTACAACTACATCATGTTGTGAAGTTCACAGTGTATTTAAAGAATATCGAGGATAAAGATGCATTCTTGAATACATTTAAAAACTTTGTAGATGAACCATTCCCTGCATGTACAATTGTAGAAGTATCGAATTTAGCAGATAATGCCACAGTATGCATTGAGGGACTTGGCGTAAATACACTTCGTCATGAAGAACAAATGCAACAATCAAGTTGCTCACATGATTGTTCATCATGTGGTGGAGGATGCCACTAATACACCGGTTAAAACGGTGTATTTTTATTTAAAAAGCGAAATATAAGGTGCATTGAATTGCGAATTCTTTTGGGATGGTCACAATCTAAGAAGGTACCATCCTTAAAAGAAATTCTACAATAAGAATGATAGTACATGACATTTTGGATATTGGCATAATTGATCCATATACAGTCATGTGCTTTTTTTGATTTGGTCGGAAAGTATACTTCATGTTTTGAAATATTCACAACAACGGGAATGAATTTTTTGGTCTTCATTTGATAGATAAAGGCTTCTTGCCTTCCTTTTAGGCTAGATCCATTCATAAGACACATTTCATTTAAGTAATTATGTGTGCTTAAACAAGCATGATACATTCTTTCATCTTCTTTTACCATGCAGACTTGGCTTGATTTATGTTCATAGTATAAATAGTTCATATTATCTATAATACGGGTCCAATGTGAAAAAGACATAAAAAAAAGAAAGTTTATTAAAAAACTTTCTATAACCACGAGATTGTATTTTCTGTACCCTTTTTGATTTTTTCAATATTTGTACGATGCCTATAAATAACGAGTACAGTCATAAGCCAGCTTGCGATAATAACAGAAATGCTTTCAACATTGAATCCTAGCATTAAGGCTGTAATGTATAAACTGCTTGAAATGGCTGCACACATACTTGCTAGAGAAACATATTTAAATAAGTATAGGATAATTATAAACATGCCAAATGGTACAAGTAAGTAGCTTGCATCTTGAAATAAGAAAATGCTTGTAGAAAACAAGAAGCCAAACATTGTACTGACGGCTTTGCTCCATGGAATTTCGCGAAATAGGATAACAATGTCCGATGCAGCATGCAAGTCCTGTCCAGATCCCTGCAACCTTAGATACTTGTGTCGCAATCGCAATCGCAAGTACTACTTTAAAACATCAATACAATAACAGAAAATGCCGGCTTTCTTACCTAGAACTCTTCCGGCGTTTGTTCCGCCTAAATTGCCTGAGCCATATTGACGTATGTCTGTATGATAGAAAACTTTACCAATAATCAATGCGAAGGGTAAAGATCCTAATAAGTAACCTAATAAAATACATAGAATAGTTTTCATTTCTTCCACCTCGAAACTTATTTTAGCAGTTTCATCTTCTTAGTCGAGAATTGGATGAAAAAATTAATGATTGGATACAAAGAGTGTGGATAAAAAAAACGTATACGAAATAAGGGTAGGATTCTATGGTGCAAAGTCTAAAACGAATCACAAACAAAATCGAATAAACGTGGATAATGCTTTTTAAAAGGTATTGAGTTACAAAAACTGAACAATGGATTAGATCATATGAAAATATTTGGATGAATTAAAGATTTTAGCTGTATCTAAGCGTGTTTCTAAATTGTTGAAAGCAGGGATTATGGAATATGTCAAAGATATGGAAAAGGGAAATATAAGTTTAAGAATGAAGTGTGAAAGCACCTTTTTAATTTGACATGAATAGTGTATATATAGCGTGTATAATCAAATGGAATTGACGAAATTTATGTGCACTTTTTTTGATTTGTTGATATAATAAAAATTACGTTGGAAAGTAGGGATAGTATGCCAAAACAACAATATGATGAAAGTAGTATCGTTATTTTAGAAGCTTGGATGCCGTAAGAAAGCGTCCAGGTATGTATATTGGATCTACGGATTCAAAAGGTTTGCATCATCTTGTATGGGAAATTGTTGATAATGCGATTGACGAGGCTTTAAATGGCTATGGAAATGAAATTGCGATTACCCTAGAAAAAGATGGTAGTGTAACAGTGGAAGATCATGGGCGCGGAATGCCTGTTGGAAAACATAAATCAGGAGTAAGTACACTTCAAGTTATTTTTACTATTTTACATGCAGGTGGTAAATTTACAAGTCATGGAGGATATACAAGTGCTGGAGGATTACATGGTGTAGGTGCAAGTGTTGTAAATGCACTATGTACATGGTGTAAAGTTACAGTACATGATGGAAAAGATATTTGGAGTATGACATTTGAAGATGGGGGAAGCAAGATTGGAAAACTTGAAAAAGTAGGAAAAACCAATCGTACTGGAAGTACAGTAACCTTTAAACCGGATCCGACTATCTTTAAGACGGTTCATTTTTCATATTCTACCATTTGTGAAAGAGCTCAAGAAGATGCCTTTTTATTAAAAGGATTAAAAATGATTGTTCGTGATAAGCGCAAAGAAGAAAAAGAAGTTATCTATCAATATGAAGATGGATTAAAAGCTTTTATTGACGAAGTAAATCAAGATCATACACCAATGCATGATTCAATTAGCTTTAGAGGTGAAAGTAATCAAATCGTCGTTGAAGGATGTTTCCAATATACAGATGAGTATCAAGAAAATATTTTCTCATTTACGAATATGGTTCGTACTCGTGATGGAGGCTCTCATGAAACGGGTGCTAAACAAGCTTTTACGAAAGTATTTAATGAATATGCACGTAAAAATGGTTTCTTAAAAGAAAAAGATAAAGGCTTTGATGGAAATGATGTTAGGGAAGGATTAACATTAGTCATTAATTTAACCATTCCAGAAGATTATTTACAATTTGAAGGACAGACCAAAGAGAAATTGGGAAGTCCAGAAGCTAAACCTGCAACCGAAACGATTGTATCAGAAAATCTTCGTTATTTCTTAGAAGAAAATAAAGAGATTGCCAATGCTCTAGTACGTAAGATCATCAAGGCTGCACAAGCTCGAAATGCTGCAAGAAAAGCGCGTGCAGATATTCGTAATGGAAAAGGGAAAAATCGTTCGGAAAGAGTTTTATCTGGAAAGTTGGCATCGGCTCAAAGTAAAGATGCAAGAAGAAAAGAATTATATTTAGTCGAAGGTGATTCTGCGGGGGGTTCTGCAAAACAGGGTCGTGATTCAAAATATCAAGCAATTTTACCTTTACGTGGGAAGGTTTTAAATACAGAAAAGGCAAGTCTTGAAGCCATTGAAAAAAATGAAGAATTGAATACGATCATTCATGCCTTAGGGGCAGGTGTAGGTGCTAATTTTACGGCTGAAGATTCAAACTACTATAAAGTTATTATTATGACCGATGCGGATGATGATGGAGCACATATTCAAAACTTATTATTGACATTCTTCTATCGCTATATGCGTGAATTGATCACGCATGAAATGTTGTATATTGCGCTTCCACCACTATATCGTATTGCCAAGGGTGGAAAAGAATATTATTTATATACAAATGAAGAGTTGGATGAGAAAAAAGCGGAATTGAAAAATGGCTATACCATTACACGATATAAAGGTCTTGGTGAAATGAATGCTACTCAGCTTTGGGATACGACAATGAATCCAGAATCTAGAACTCTTCTTTGTGTGACCATTGAAAATGCGATGATGGCCGAAAAAAGAGTGACTGAACTAATGGGAGATAAGGCAGAACTTCGTCGTAATTGGATCGAAGACAATGTTGTATTCACATTAGAAGATGATTATAGGGAGGTAAGTGCGTGAAAGAAAAAGAAGTAAAACATAATGTTTTAAAGAATTCTTTAGAAGATATCATGGCGGATCGTTTTGCCAGATATTCAAAATATATAATTCAAGAACGTGCTTTACCTGATGCTAGAGATGGACTAAAGCCAGTTCAAAGACGTATTTTATATGCGATGTATGAAGATGGAAATACATACAATAAGCCATACCATAAATCCGCAAAAACAGTAGGTAATGTAATTGGTAATTATCACCCTCATGGAGATATTTCTGTTTATGATGCGATGGTTCGTATGTCACAAAATTGGAAAATTACCAATCCTTTAATTGATATGCAGGGAAATAATGGATCTATCGATGATGATCCAGCTGCTGCAATGCGTTATACAGAGGCGCGCTTAGCTAGAATTAGTGATTTTTTACTACAAGATATTGATAAAGATACAGTGGAATGGGCACCCAACTTTCAGATGAAAAATGGAACCAACCGTACTTCCTGCACGTTTTCCAAATTTATTAGTCAATGGAATTACAGGTATTGCGGCAGGGTATGCGACAAATATTCCTCCACACAATTTGAATGAAGTCATTCAAGCAAGTATTTATCGTATTTCGCATCCAGATTGTTCATTAGAAGAATTGATGCAGTTTGTGAAAGGTCCAGACTTTCCACTGGTGGAATTGTGATGGGACTTGATGGTATCAAACAAGCTTTTCAGACAGGTCGTGGACGTGTTTTGATTCGTTCAAAAGTAGAAGTAGTACCTACGCGAACAATTAAACAAATTATTATTCATGAGATTCCTTATGAAGTGATCAAATCGAATCTTGTAAAGAAAATTGATGAGATTCGTTTAAATAAAAAAAATCGATGGTATTTTAGATGTTCGTGATGAAAGTGATCGTACTGGACTTCGTATTGTGGTGGATCTTAAAAAAGATAGTAATGATGAACAGATTTTAAATTATCTATATAAAAATACAGATTTACAAATTTCATATAACTACAACGTCATCGCCATTGTAAATAAAGCGCCTGTACAAATGTCTTTAGCTATGATGTTAGATGCCTTTATTAGTCATCGTGAAGATGTGGTGATTCGAAGAAGTAAATTTGATTTGAAAACAAAGAAAGAGCGTGCTCATATTTTAGAAGGTTTGATCAAAGCGGTAAGTGTAATGGATGAAATTATTCATATCATTCGTAAATCGAAAGATAAGTCACATGCCAAAAAGAATTTGATTGAGCGTTTTGATTTTACTGAAAAACAAGCAGAAGCTATTGTTGTTATGCGTCTATATCGTTTGACAAATACAGATGTAAAAGAATTAAAGGCAGAATTTAAACAACTTCAAAGTGATATTGCAGAATTAGAAAAGATTATTCGTGATAAATCTGAATTACATAAAGTGATGGTTGAAGAACTTGAGAAGGTGAATGCAGAATTTAATACGCCTAGACTTTCTAAAATCGTTCATGAAGTTAAGGAGATCGTGATTGATGAAAAGGCGATGATCTCAAAAGAAGAATGTATGATCACTGTAACTCGTGATGGATATATTAAACGTGTATCTATGCGTAGCTATAATGCATCAAGTGATTCAAATGACACAAAGAAAAAGATAACAGATTCTTTGGTTTGTTATGGGGTGAGTCATACATTACAGACTTTGATTTTCTTTACAAATCGTGGAACATATGGATATATTCCTGTTTATCAAATTGAAGAGGCAAAATGGAAAGATTTGGGTGGCCATATCTCAAATTATATTAAGATGGATTCAAGTGAAAAAATCATTGCGGCCTATGTATTAGATGCTTTTAAAACAGGGGTACATGTTGTGAGTGCAAGTCGTCATGGCATGATCAAACGTACAGAATTAAAAGAGTTCGAGGTTTCTCGTTCAAATAAAACGATGACTTGTATGAAAATTGGTGCTATGGATGAAATGATATCTGTATCTCTATCTTATAAACCAGATGATCAAGTGATTTTAGTAAGTGAACAAGGATATGGTTTAATGTATCCGGTTGAACAGATTCCATTGGTTTCTAATAAATCAAAAGGTGTTAAGGCAATGAATCTTGCAAAGGATGATTGTGTTGCTTCTATTTGTATTCGTAAAAATAGAGATGAACAAGTATTGATTTCTACAACCACACTTTCTTTAAAGCGTATGAAACAACTTGAATTGCACCATTAAATCGTCCGGCTAAGGGAAATCGTATTTGTAAGTTTGTAAAATCGAATCCAAATGTTATTTTCAATTTACAATGGTGGATCTAAATACGAAAATTGAAATATATACAGATGAAATCCTTACATTTGAAGCGAAAGAAATCAGTTTGATGAATGCACAGTCAACTTTCTCAACGCCATATGGAAAAGTTGAGTCATTTGAATGGATCTACCCTCTTGAAAATGTATTGGATGGATCTTGGGTAAAACAAGAAGATTTTAAACAACCTTCTTTATTTGAGGAGAATAACGCATGAGTAAAAAACAAGCAAATTTAGTTTGCTTAATTGTTGCAGCCATTTGGGGTGGTGGATTCATTGCCACAGATGCTGCTTTACAAACGTTTGATCCTTTTACCGTTTTAATGATTCGTTTTATGGGTGCAAGCTAGTTAGTATTGTGGTTTGTCTTTGTAGTCATGTTAAAGTTTCAAAACAAGCACTATTTCGAGGAAGCATTTCAGGGGTGTTAATGTATTTGGCATTCGCATTTCAAACTTTTGGCTTGGCCATGACAAATACGGGTCAAAATGCATTTTTAACTGCTGTCAATGTTGTGCTTGTTCCATATATTGTATGGCTTTTATGGAAAAAGAAGCCAAGTAAAAGACAACTTGGCGCTAGTGTAATATGCTTAGTAGGCGTTGCTTGTTTAAGCTTATCAAAAGGCTATTTCCAATTTAGTTTTGGAGATTGTTTATCTTTGATATGTGCCTTGTTCTTTGCGTGTCACATTATTTCTTTGGAGTATGCAACCGAAAATTCCAATTCTATTACGATCAATGCCGTACAGATGAGTGTTGCTGCTTTACTTTCAATTCCTTTCGCATTGTCTTTGGAGACAATTCCACAAAATATTTCAATGCATGCTTACATGAGTTGTGGCTATATGATTTTTGTGGCAACATTCTTGGCATTTCAATTACAGACCTTGGCACAAAAGTATACAGATGCATCGAGTGCAAGTGTACTTTTATGCACAGAATCTTTATTTGCAAATATATTTGGCTTTGTTTTGCTTCATGAAACAAAGAGTCCAATTATGATTTTAGGTGGACTTTTGATCTTCTTTTCAGTGATTTTAACTGAATATAGTGGTCAATTCGTATTGTCAAAAGCTTAAAAAGATAGTAAAATAGATGAGTAGATAGTGAGGTTGACTAAAATATGGGTATATCAATTTTTTATACGATAGTGGGAGCCGTCATTGGTGGCCTGGTTACTTTCTACTTCACTCGTAAGAAGTTTGAAAAAGAAATTAAAGAAAATCCACCTATTAATGAAAAGATGATTCGTGCAATGTTCTTACAAATGGGACGTAAACCTAGTGAAGCACAGATTCGTCAAATCATGAAATCGGTAAACGCAAACCGTAAATAATGATAAAGTGTCGCAAGACACTTTTTTTGTATATTAAGATTTTGGTTTCGGAATAGAGAAATACGATATGTGAAATAGTGTTGAAACATCACAAGATATGAATTATCAGGGACGACAAAAAGGACTATTGAAATAGCCAACATTTTG